>Ga0228700_1000361_pt1 | contig 42448 bp, 39 predicted proteins | sample McNCre317_Aug_MG_FD_178019 | JGI IMG/M metagenome (GOLD analysis project Ga0228700, IMG submission 178019) | Freshwater microbial communities from McNutts Creek, Athens, Georgia, United States - 3-17_Aug_MG | ecosystem: Environmental > Aquatic > Freshwater > Creek | place: USA: Georgia...
CCTTGTTCAATTTGGTGCGGCTGGCAGGAATCGAACCCACGACCCCTTGGTTCGTAGCCAAGTACTCTATCCAGCTGAGCTACAGCCGCTCTGGAAAACCGAAAGTATATCACAGATATTTGGTAGCGGGCGGAGGGCCACTCACCAACTTTCTATTTACGCTCAATCATGCTGGGTAGCGCTAGAGAGTGATTGAGCGGTAATTCTACCGCCCTCCCCTCTCGCCCTTGATCACAGCCGCCTATATGTAGAAATTAGATGTGCGCGAGCGTTGGCCTAAGCTCGCGTGATTGCCGGTCCAGCTCCGTCCTTTCCTCCAGGCGATGTTCTTCAGTCCCTCAACTGACTGGAGAACATCCATGACCAAGCTTCGCTGCGCCCACTGTGGCATCCTTTTCACACCAGCGCCTCAAGTGGCGAACCAGGCGTACTGCTCCAAGACCGTCTGCCAGAAAGAGCGCCGCCGCCAATGGCAAAAGAGCAAGCTCAAATCCGACCCCGATTACAGAGACAACCAGTCGCGTGCTCAGAAGGCCTGGACTGGCAAGAATCCGAATTACTGGCGCCAGCGCCGTCAAAACAGCCCTGATTATGGAAACCCCCAACTCGGCGAACAAGATTTGAGCGCCCCGGAGCATGCAAATTCATCCGTCAAGATGGACTCGATAAATCTACCCAGCACCCTACGAAAAGCCTTGCAGGACGGGGTTTTCAGGCTCACGGTGCTTGCAGAGCCTGATGGCGTCAAGATGGACTCGTGGATTGTGGAACTTTCCAGCATTCATGCGGGATCCAGAATGATTTCGCGTCGCGTCAAGAGATGACTAGATAGCCACACCGAAGTGAGCAGGCTACCTTAGGGCCTGTGTACTTCTGCCCCCTAGTCGCCCCTCTCTTGCGGGCGGCCCTGGGTTGGCGTGGCTACAAAACACAAGAACAAAAACGGCGATGAAATATGGCACAACTTCACGACGGGGTGGCAGCCCAGAAATCGATCTTCAAGGCGGTCAAGTACGTCCGCATGTCCACCGAGCACCAGCAGTACTCGACGGAAAACCAGGCCGACAAGATCACCGAGTACGCAGTTAAGCGCGGGATCGAGATCATCCGGACCTATGCCGATGAGGGCAAGAGCGGCCTGCGCATCGAAGGTCGCCTGGGGCTGCAGGAGCTGCTCCGGGTCGTCGAATCTGGCCAAGCCGACTTCCAGATCATCTTGGTCTATGACATCAGCCGCTGGGGGCGGTTCCAGGACGCCGACGAGAGTGCCTATTACGAGTACATCTGCCGACGGGCTGGAATTCAGGTGGCCTACTGCGCCGAGCAGTTCGAGAACGACGGCTCCCCCGTCTCCACGATCGTCAAAGGCGTCAAACGGGCCATGGCGGGCGAATACAGCCGGGAGCTGTCCACCAAGGTATTTGCCGGTCAGTGCCGCCTGATCGAGCTCGGTTACCGCCAAGGGGGGCCTGCGGGATATGGCCTGCGGCGGGTGCTGATCGACCAAACCGGCTCCATGAAGGGTGAACTCACCCGAGGCGAGCACAAGAGCCTGCAGACCGATCGTGTGATCCTGATACCCGGGCCAGACACCGAAGTTCAGACAGTCAACCAGATCTACGACTGGTTCATCAACGAGGGCTTGGTTGAAGCGGAGATTGCCAAGCGCCTAAATGGCCTGGGACTCACAACTGACCTCGACCGTCCCTGGACCCGCGCCACCGTCCACCAGGTTCTGACGAACGAAAAGTACATCGGCAACAACGTCTACAACCGCATCTCATTTAAGCTCAAGAAGCACCGGGTGGTGAATACCCCCCAGATGTGGATCAAGAAAGAGTCTGCCTTCGATGCGATCGTCCCCTCCGAGGCCTTCTACACCGTTCAGGGAATGATCCGTGCTCGCTCCCACCGGTACACCAATGAAGAACTGATAGAGAAGCTGCGCGCCCTATATCAAAGCCGGGGACTCCTGTCCGGGATGATCATTGATGAAACAGAGGGCATGCCATCCACCTCGGCATACATCCAACGGTTTGGCAGCCTGATTCGTGCCTACGAGACCGTTGGTTTTACTCCGGACCGGGATTACAGGTTTTTGGAAGTCAACCGCTACTTGCGGCTGATGCACCCTCAGGTGGTACGGGAGACAGAGCGCCAGATCGAAGACATCGGGGGCAGCACGGAAAGAGACATCGGCACCGACCTCCTGAAGGTCAACCGTGAATTCACCGTCTCCATTGTGCTCTCCCGATGCCAGACATTCGAGTCCGGCAGCAGGCGCTGGAAGGTTCGGTTTGACACGAGTCTGCAGCCCGACATCACCGTGGCCGTGCGACTCGACGAAACCAATCAGGCGCCCCTGGACTACTACCTCCTGCCCAGACTGGACTTTGGCGGAAAAGGCTTCAACCTGGCCGAGCGCAACAGCATCGAGTTCGAGAGCTACCGCTTTGACAACCTGGACTACCTGTACGGCATGGCCGAAAGAACCCGCGTGAGGAGAGCAGCATGAGCGAGCAGGCAAGACAAGCCCATTTGAAAATGATCCCGATAGCAGCGATCGAAGTGCTCAACCCACGGGAACGCAACCAGCGAATCTTTGATGACATCGTGGGCAACATCAAGCAGATCGGCCTGAAAAAGCCCATCACGGTCACCTCCCGCCCCAATGCCGATGGCGAGATACGCTACCTGCTGGTCTGTGGTGAGGGACGAATGAAGGCGTTCAAGTCTCTGGGCGAGACCGAAATTCCGGCCATGGTCATTGATGTGGACGACGATGATGCGTTCATCATGAGCCTGGCCGAGAACATCGCACGACGTCAGTGCCGCACCTTGGAACTGCTGGCAGGTGTTCAAAGGCTCCGGGACCAAGGCTATGACAAGAAGGCCATCGCCGAGAAAACCGGGCTAAGCGTGGAATACATCCACGGAATCCTTCAACTGCTGGAGCAAGGTGAAGACCGGCTGCTGATTGCGGTCGAGTCTGGAAAAATTCCACTGAACGTCGCCCTGGACATTTTCGGTGCAGGCAACGACGACAAAGTCATCCAGCAGGCCCTGCAAGAGGCCTACGAGTCGGGTCACCTGCGCGGCAAGCAGCTCATCAACGCCAGGCGCCTGATTGCCAAGCGTCAGACCTTGGGCAAGTCCATGCGCAAGCGGGTCAAGGTCAAATCCACGGCCGAGGTGACCTCTGCCAGCCTGATTCGGAGCTACCAAAGGGAAGTCGAGCGACAAAAGCTCATCGTCAAGAAATCCGACTTCACGCAACAGCGGCTGATGTTCGTGATTGGCGCTCTTCGCGCTTTGCTCTCGAACGAAAACTTCACCACCCTGCTGCGCGCAGAAAAGCTGGACACCCTGCCGACATTTCTGGCCGAGCGGGTCTGGCCAACGGGACATGCAGCATGAGCCAGATCGCACTGGGATTCATCCCCGAACCACTGCTCGTTCCCTTTGAAAAGCTGCTTCCGAGCCGAAAACTGCCTGAAAACATCAATGGAACCAAGAAGTACCGGCAAATCGTCGAATCACTGAGATCTATCGGGCTGATCGAACCGCTGACCATCGGTCCATCCACCGATGACGGTCTACACCTCCTGCTGGACGGGCACACCCGTCTGATGGCCATGAAAGAGCTGGGAATCACAGAAGCGCAGTGCCTGATCGCCACGGACGACGAGACTTACACCTACAACAACCGGATCAACCGCCTATCCACCGTGCAAGAGCACATGATGATCAAGCGGGCAATCAATCGTGGCGTCTCCCCAGAAAAGCTAGCCAAGAGCTTGAACGTGGACCTAAGTCACATCATGCGCAAGGTCAAGCTGCTCGACGGCATCTGCTCGGAGGCGGCCGAGCTGCTTAGAGACCAGGTGTTTTCTGCGAAGCTCAGCGATGTGCTTCGCAAGATGAAGTCCACCCGGCAGGTCGAATGCGTAGAGCTGATGATATCGGCCAACAATATTACTATCCCCTACGCCGAGGCCCTTCTCGCCGCATCCCCTGCCCATCTGCTGGTCAGCGAGGTCAAACCCAAGAAAGTCAAGGGCGTAAGTGCCGAGCAGATGCTCAAGATGGAACGGGAGATGGGCAACCTGCAGGAACAGTACAAACTGGTCGAAGAATCCTACGGACAAGATGTCCTAAACCTGGTCCTTGCCAAGGGCTATCTCACCAAGCTGCTCGAAAACGATGAGGTTTCGCGGTACATCCAGAATGCCCAGCCAGATGTGTTTTCTGAATTCGTAACCATCGTCGAGACCGTCTCCCTCGACAAATGACGGGCGTACATGAATTCGATGAGCCTGTCCCGGACCCGGATGGCGTCTCTGGCCAGGATCAGGACTTTCACAGAAACAGTCCTCAAGGCGATCCAGCCTGCTTGTATGGCCTGGTCGGGGCAGTCGCACGCGCAGGCAGCGAGGGCAACGAGACCAATCCGTATGCGATTGCGGCCAACTTTCTGACCTACCTGTCCTGCGCGGTGGGCCGTGGGGTGTATCTGCAGGTTGGCAACACGGAACACCACCCCAGGCTTTTTAGCCTGCACATCGGGCGTTCTGGCAGAGGGCGCAAGGGTGACTCTCTGGCACTTGTCCTGAAAATCAATGACGCTTTGCAAACGCTTGATCCCACGCTGTGTCCACAAATTCACCGGGGTGGCCTGTCTTCTCGAGAGGGATTGGCCACCCTCATCCACGACGGATTTCAGCATGGGAACCGGGAAGTTCCAGCCATTACGGACAAACGGCTGTGGGTTGTGGAATCTGAATTTGCCAATGTTCTGCAGCAATCCCGGCGTCAGGGGAACACCCTATCCACCGCCTTGCGGGACTGCTGGGATGGCGTGTGCATCAAGCCTGCCACCAAGAACAATCGGATATTCGCCAGCCACCCTCATGTGTGCCTGAGCGGCGCCATCACACCCAATGAACTCACTGGGCTGATGTCTACCAAAGACCTGAGCAACGGCTTTGCTAATCGATTTCTCATGATCTGGGCAGAACGGACCAGGATCACAGCCTTCCCCAAGGCCACACCGCAGTCAAAGGTTAAGCAGCTGGCTCAGCAAACCCATGCCGTCCTGACATTTACCAATGCCAGCAACCATCTGGAAAGGAACCATACCCCCATGGAGCTGAGCCCCGGTGCCAAATGGCACTATGGACGGCTCTACCGCGACGTTCTCTGTCAGGACCTTGGCAATGACCGAGTGACGGCCATTTTGGAAAGGCGAGCGCCGTTGTTGCTGCGTCTTGGGATGCTCTTTGCGCTTTGTGACCTCACTACCCGGATTGAGGTAGAACACTTGGATGCCGCTCTAGCCTGGATTCGATATTTCGCTGACTCAGTGCAGTACGTTTTCCTGTCGGCCAAAGATGAGCGGCTCAGCGCCAAAGCCAGCCAGCATGTGGAGTTGGTTCTGAATTTCCTGAACCAACACCCAAGTGCCAGTCGGAGCGATATCGTCCGGAAGTGCTTTCAAGGACACCTCAGCAAGGTGGAAATTGATACCTGCCTCGATCACTTGCTCGACATGTCACCACCGAAGATCCAGGTGAAGGTGGTGGCTCGCGCCGACGGTCTACCTGGAGGGTCAGCCAGGATTTACAGCTTGGCGAACCGCTGATTTCGCATATTTCGCCAAACGAATCAACACGTAAGATATTGATTTCAAACAAAATTTTCTAAATTCTCTGAATTCGCTGAATAACACGTTGCGACAACAGATCGATGTCGAAAATCAGGTGTTTATTCGGCATTTCAAGTACGCTACCGTTTTATGGAATCAATGCATTTCGGCACGATGCAGCCAACCTCTAATCAATGTCGAGAGGTATCCATCCTGGATGGCGATACCTTTTAGATGCTACTCCGTGAACTATGTCCACTCATCCGATATCACTTTCAGCAGCACTAGTAAGTCTTTGCAAGAACCAAATAAGTCAGGCAGGGCAAAGATATACGCCAGGCATCGATCCGAGTGCACCCAATCTTCGGATTGCCACGTTGACAACCGCCATAGACAACGTTGCATGCAGCGATAGTGCACGAGCGCGCTTCCAATCGGTCCTTGACATATTTTCCGAAGCTTGGAAACGTGCCAAACATCACAGCCAAAAATCTGCAGAGATCGAGCAGCTTGTAGATGCCGCGGGCACATCGCTGCCGACGTTGATGGATCACCTGCGTTCGCGTGATGCCTTTGCGAGCGATAAATGGATAGATCAATTGTCTCAAATCGACAATTATTTAATGGAGGATTTCATTCATTGGCAAGCAGAGGAGGCTAAGCTAGGTTCGGACGACGGAAGTTACTCTTCCGAGCGAAATACCGTACGAGGAAATATTGAGGCAATTGGCGGCTGCCTTCGTGTTGTTCGAGACGAACTAGAGTACGCAACCTCCTCCTCGTTCAAGCTGTTGTTCGAACCGGTCCTCCTCATCTGTGGCGAATGGGGCACGGGCAAGACGCACTTGCTATGTGATGTCACCAGTGATCGCCTTACTCATAAAGCTCCAACAGTCTTAGTACTAGCGAAGAACTTCGAAGGTGATGTGCTTGCAGATATTTGTGAGCAACTTGGTGAAGCCAAATCAGTTGAGGACATGTTCGCGGAGCTGGAGGTTTCTGGCCAAGGGACAGCAGGCCGCACTGTATTTATTGTCGACGGCGTCAATGAAGGACGTCGACGCCAGTGGAAAATTGCGATTAATACCCTGCTCTCACTTGTCGAAAAACACCCCAACATTGGGGTGGTCGTAACATGCCGAACTCCATTTGAGGGCATAGCTATTGAAAAGACCGACCTCGAAAAATTTCATCGCCTAGAGCACTACGGTTTTGAAGATCAGGAGTTCGATGCGCAGGCAGCCTTCTTCCAGTATTACCAGCTTCCACTACCAGAGGTACCGCTATTGGATCGCGAGTTCTCGCGACCTCTCACGCTGAAACTGATTTGCCAATCGTTACAAAACCTGTCAAGCAAGAAACAGGCAAAAGGCTTCGCAGGCATTGCATCCGGACAACGCGGCATGACGTACGTGCTAGAGTCATTCGTCAATCGCGTTGGGGAGCCAATCGAACACCTGTTCGGGCTGCAACCTAAAGGCTGCTGGTTATTGCTTAAGGGTAATGATCACTTAATCGACCAAAAAATTTCCGGTTTCGCCCCATGTATGGCTGCAAAACTCCGTGGTTATGTACGTCCAACAGAGGCAGACCGAATCGTCGCTGCGAGCTATCCTGCGCTACGACCCAATCAACGACGCGAGCTTTTGGAGGCCATGCGAACGAATGGGCTCATCGAAGAAGATGCAATCTGGTATTCAACGAGCTCTGGGCAGCAGAAATCCCAACTGGTTTATCGGTTACCTTACCAACGGTTCAGCGACCATTTAATTGCCAGGCATCTACTGAAGGCTTACCTAGACACTTCATCCCCAGCGGCCATCAAAGGCAGCTTTTCGAACCAATCTCCACTTGCCAAAGTATTTCAGCTGACCTTCGGTCATTATGCAGACCCCGGATGGGCTCAAGCGTTGATAACAGAGTTTCCAGAACGTGTAGGCAACAAACTTCCTCCCAATCAACGCGAGCTCTTCTTTTCATTGCCACAAAAAGAACAAGACCTGACCGCGTATTTTGAGCCGTTCATTGATGGAATGTTTTGGCGGCATCCTTCCGCGTTTACCGATGGCACAGAGATTGTTATCAACAAGTACTTGAGCGGAAATTCTCATGCTTGGGAGCGCGTCGTGGATGGATTGGCGGCTGTCGCGACAAAGCCTAATCATCCCTACCATGCCAAGCGCCTATACAAGTATCTGTCACGCTATCCGATGGCTGAACGGGATCTGCAATGGTCCGAGTACCTGAGACGAAGGTATGTCTCACCAACTATTCATCGGTTGCTGACCTGGGCTGAAAAGCTCAATACCGTGGACATGACCCGGGCTGCAGCAGCTGAACTTGTGGTGTTGTTCTCCTTGGTCTTGACGACCGTCGTTCGCAGGGATCGCGATCTTGCGACCAAGGCGCTTGTGCTGATTGGAGAGCAACATCCTGAAGTTCTGTTCTCGCATGCCGTGGCATGCCTGGACTTCAACGACCCATACTTGCCGGAGCGAGTTCTTGCAGCGGCCTATGGGACAACCCTTTCGATGGTCGACTCGGAAAAGGCAGCTTCGTTTAGACCCCTCCTTGGGGAGTTGGCCAAAAATCTCTATTTTGAAATGTTTGCACCACGTGCACGCCACGCAACGCACCATACTCTTATTCGGGACTATGCACTTGGAATCATCGAGGTCGCACAGCGAGCGGAGTGTGTCAAACTACCGAAAAAGGCGCTCCATTATCTGAGCCGACCGTACCCCAATACCCTATCGTCATTTAGCAGCGATGGAACACCTGACACCGAAGTCAAGGATGCCATTGGTCATGCCATCCGGATGGATTTCGGCAACTACACAATCGGTCGCTTAATACCCCAAAGGACCAACTATGACGAAACGAGTCCAGACTACGTGCGGACACGGACAAAGATTGAGCGACGTGTATTTGACCTCGGGTATCGGTACGAGCGGTTCAAAAATCTTGATTCGGAAATTGGCAGGGACTCTTGGAACGCCAGGGACAGACATAAGGTTGATCGTTACGGAAAAAAATATTCTTGGATCGCCTACTTCGAGATGTGGGGAGAGCGCGATGCAAGCCGTAAGCTCCCGGATTGGCGCCAGGGCAGCAGAACTTCAGACTGCGACATAGACCCCACATTCCCCAAGGAGCCACCCGATTGGCGGCCCCCTTTGCCAGATCTTTTTGGTCCGCCTGCTGAAACCACTGAGGATTGGGTCGCAGGCGGATACGCTCCCAATTGGCATTCGCTCCTAACAGTTCCAAAGATCAACGGGCGTGAAGGTGAATGGGTGCTGCTTGAAGGATTTGTTCAAGGAATTGACAGTGTTCACGATCGTGAACTCTTTGCCTTCCTTCGCGGGATGTTCGTATCCAGAAACGATGTGGACAAACTGAGATCAAAGTTTATGTCGATTAATTACCCCGGCAATCATGAAATTCCAGAGGGGGCCGAGGAGCATTATCTTTTCGCAGGAGAACCAAGCCATCGCAACAATTTTGCGCAGCATCTTCTCAAATCCAATAATCAATACCGTCGACAGATGGCGGAGGCTTTAGATACATACATTCGCGACTACAGTGCAGATGACAACCGGTCTCAAGCCATCAAGATTTCCTGGATGTCTGATGCGAAATCGAGTAACGAGGATACTTCCATAATTCAGTTAAAAACTCCCACCACCCAACATATTCCAGGTGTCCGATTTGAGCTGCCATCCATCCAATTTAGCTGGGAGTCGTACCATTCCGCACAAAACACTTTCTCGGGGTTTCACATCCCAGCACCAAGCCTGATTCAGCGTCTTGGTCTCTCCTGTCGAAACCGCGAAATCGATTTCTTCGATGCAAATGGCGATCCTGCAACGCTTTACAGACAAGCAGGTGAGGGTTATTTTGGCGATAAACACAAATTACTCTACATACGGGCAGATCTGCTTCGCCGGTATCTGAGGAAAACCCGTCAGGTCCTCGTTTGGTGCAACTGGGGCGAACGTGACTGGTTGAGGAAGATGGATGGGGATGACTTGATCTCCAACGAGGGGAGAACGCGAGTTTTTCAAACTTATGCACACATCCATCGGAATTTTTCACAATGGTCGGCCAAAGAAGGCGTCATACTTTAGAAAGTAGCTTTCTCAAGCTGCTGCACGCATCCCCGCAATATGGAACCACCGAAAATCGATCTCATCTATCCCGACCAAGTCATCAAGGAGTTGTTTGAAGACGACCGCTGGGTAAAGAACGAGTTTGCCAATCACCTCGCTACAGACTTGACCGAGCTCTCCGAAAGTCTCGCTATGTGCTTCAAAGTCCTGCCCCAACTGAACACTGCGGCCGAGAAGATCGGGACACAGCAAGCTGCACTCGTCGCTGGGTTTGCATTTGGCGTTGTCGATGATCTATTGATATCGACCAAGTTGCTGATTTCAGGAAAATTGATGGCTTCCGGCAACCTAATGCGTCAGGCAGTTGAAGGCATCGCCGTCGCCGTGCTGTGCTCCAGCAAAGATCTGCTGATCATCGATCAAGAAAAGAGCACTCCGACGACAGCTCGCTACTGGGAAAAGCTTGTTGCTGGTGACCGGCGCGTACATGGGCATCGAGCCGTCGCGTTGCTCGCGTTAAATCAAATCAGCCTTGGCATCAGTGCTGATGCCGTGAAGCGACTGCAACAAGCACGCTCACACTACAACCTGTTTAGCCATCCGGGGACGTTTGGTCTCGCCAGTCGGGTTGCACTCGGCCAGGAAGGCCAAGTCTATGCCGGTGGTCATTTTGATATAGAGAAGTTGGCAGGTTATCGCATAGAGGTTGGTGAACGCATCGGGCTGTGCAGAGTACTTCCCAATCTTATTGAAAACTTGATCAAACGAATGAGAGCATGACTTGCGTCGGACCCTGAAAATTGAAAAAACCAGCACGCCTAGTCGGACAACACTTTTATGAAAAATGAACAGCAGCCAGTACCTACAAACTTGCTAGACGTTGTTATTCCGACGGTCAAGTCGCTATATATCGAAACCTATTTCGGCAAGCAATTGCTTAGTTCCGCAACTTGCTTTTTGCTCAGTAGAACGAAGGAATCTCATTGTGTCGCAGTAACCAATCGACACGTCGTTACTGGGCGGCATCAAGAAACGGGTAAACCACTGGATCCTCGCGGAGGAATTCCTGACGCAGTTGTCATCCACTTCAACAAGGCTGGATCAGCATTGACGGAATGGACCGCCATCAGGCTTCCGCTCTATCGGGAGGATGGATCACCATACTGGATTGAGCACCCTAGCTTAGGTACTGAAGGTGATCTTGTTGCACTTAATGTGGTGTGGGGATCTGATGTTGAAAGGTTACCTTACTACCTCGATTTGGATATGGACCGCGTGCAGATGGTCCTCAGTCCGGCCGAACCAGTTAGCGTGATCGGGTTTCCTTTTGGCATGTCGAGTTATGCAAAGTATCCAATCTGGGCCACAGGATTTCTTGCTCAAGATCTTGGGTTCGTCACGCCTGAAAATCCCACCTTCTACATAGACTGTCGGTCACGACAAGGGCAATCAGGTTCTCCAGTTATTGCGTTTAGAACACAAGGCGCGAGACTGCGGCGAGATGGGCGAGTTAGCGCAACTCTAGACCCAAACCCGAAATGGGAGTTCCTAGGTATCTACTCCGGCCGGGTGAATACAGAGTCAGATCTCGGCATCGTATGGCATGTATCAATTCTGGGAGACCTAGTAGACGCAGCAGAGACTGACATGCGCAAACGCAGTCTCTAACTAGAAGATAGAAATCGGACAAGATTTACCAAGCGAAAAAATCTCATCCCGTCTGCAAAAGGTTGTCCTAACCCTGATCCATGCTGTGGCAACGCTTCATCACCTGATCAGCGATTCAGGCCACTTTGGGCAACCAAATCAAGTCTGCCCCAATATGGCGACGAACAAACGCATTGAGAAGTAGGCGTTCAAAAAACGTCTCAACGTTTTCTGATGCGAGACGGACCTTTTGCGTCGTAATACGCTCTAAATCTGCACTCCAACTTTCATCACCGCCTCCTCCGATTTCGTGCAGGGCCGCATAAATTTCTTTGTTTGACTCAGCGAGATTTGTCCAGCGGCTTTGTACAAGTTGGTCTAGGCGTTCAGAGAAACTGCCTTTTCCGGTTTCTTCTTTTTCGCTATGAAGAATGAAATGCGTCGCATCTGCCGCGAAAGTCACATGCTTGTGAAGTGATGAAACACCTCGAACATCGAGCAACGGCACCTGATCCAACAATGTACCGTCGGTCAGCGTTTTCTGAAGCTGAGCCTTTTGAAGTGTTGAATTTGTCGCATAAAAAGTGGGGTACCCTTTATCTGCAAGAATCTTGAGGCAACTCCACTGGTGGTAATCATCTATAAACTTGCCTGCTGTATCTCTAGTGCTATGCGGGATCTTGAATCTGAAGTACTCTTCCCCCCAATGAGACCATTCTTTGGCTCCAGGACTGGTAAGCGCGCATGACAACTTGTACTGCAGAAAGAAGTTGCATCCTTCATCACTGTCTAAAGGTGCATGCGAAAACCACGGAAGATAGAAACCAGTATCCCAGCCGAGCTCAAACTCCGCAATAAGAGAAGGAACATGTGCGAACGCCCACACTCGATACCTTTCAAATATTCTCCGAATGAATGCTGTGTTCGTTGCTTGCTGTAGTTGTGACTCTGAAAAATTTGGTTCGCGCATGTCAGAAGAATAAGGGTTAAGGACAGCGCTGGCAATAAGTCTCCGCCTGTAACTCAGCCACTCTGGAAGCATTCGCACCAAGCCGTTCGTTATGGAACTTTGGAGCGGCTATCATTTGGTATAAACAGCTAGTAGCACGCTGTCTTCCACCGTCCGAACGTACACGACGCAGCCAAACTAGGGGCTTCGCGCCATAAGTCTCGATGAACGCTCCGGTGGAGTCCCAGAGCGTTGTTGGCCAAACTAAAAACCCCGTCGCTCCCATTCCAGCCTGAAGTGAGTCACTCCAAAGTGGTGACCGAGCCGCAGCTCGAAGTAACGCTTGACGCACTCATAGTCCTGACCACGCACGCTTAAGTAGTGACCCTGAGAAGTCGGCTGGGTAGTCCTGAAGCAAAGCATTGACCCGTTGGCTTCTTTCCACCCTTTACCGATCATGCGGTTGCCCTGCATACCATCCCATGTCCAGGTCGCGTTGTCAGGCTCCGCCTGAGTTTCCCAAGAGGCTTGTGGAAATGCGTGCCCGCGCCTGAAATCCTCTGTCGCGATGCCGAAAAGAAAGTCGATGTCCATCGGCATGGCAACGTCTGCGAAGTACTTCAGATCCCGTGAAGTGTGCCCCTCTGGGTAAAGTAATTCGACGTACATGCCATCGCGCACAACGGCTTCCAAGAGAGGTGCGAAGTCCTGATCACCGGACAAAAAGGTGAGCCGATCCATGTTTTTTCGGTGGGTGTGGGTCAACACGTCCACCGCGATGAGAATGTCGACCTCTTTTTGCTCCTGCCGCTCTTTCTTGCGATGTCGAGCCAGTCCTTCGCTGACATGCCAGCCAGGCAGCGATCGCAACCCGTCAAAGAACATCTGCTTCTCCTGGAGTTTGTGCTGGTACTCGGTCTCGTTCAACGGGTCTCGCTTGGCAGGCAGGCAGTCGTAATAAAAGACCTTCTGACAATCGCGCTGCAATTTCCGATAGTCAATGTCGATTGGCTTGCCGAACCAGAACGTGCCCACCTCCTTCAACGTTTGACGAAGCTGCTCACCATCGATAAACAGATAGTGAATCTGATGCGGTCCGCTGTACCCTTGCGATATACCCATGGTCATTCCTTGGTCGAAGTTTGATACTTCATCAAATTAGATCTTAATATATCATCATATTGATGATATGATTTGCGCAAAATCAGTCCATGCATACAGCAAAGGTTATTAGAGGCATGAAAGCCCAGCGCGTCGAGAACTTGAGCCACGCCCAGCGCGAGCGACTGGCCTACATCGACTTTCGCCTCTACTTCCTCGGTGAAATCGGTCGTCCCGACCTGATTGAGCGCTTCGGTGTAGCTCCAGCAGGCGCGACGCGCGACTTGGCGCTTTACCGTGAAATCGCGCCACAGAACATCACCTTTGACGGCAGTAACAAGATCTACCGCATCGGTCAGGCGTTCACCCCACTGTTCAACCACGTATCGCAGCGTGTGCTGTCGGCGCTTGCTTTGGGCTTTGGCGATGGCGTGAACGGGACAACGCAACCCCAGCTGTCGTGCGAGTTCCCCACAGCCTTGAGCAACCCGAAGATGGATGTACTGGCCCCGATCTGCCGTGCTATCCACGCCAATCAACCAGTCGCGATCCGCTACTACTCTATGAGCAGCGGTGAATCCGATCGGGTCATCGTGCCCTTTGCCCTGGTGGACACTGGACTGCGCTGGCATGTCCGGGCTTTTGATCGCAAAACTGGGGAGTTCCGCGATTTCGTCATCACACGAATCGAAACACCAACGCTGCTTGATGAAGTGCCGCAAGCGAACGAACGGGCGGATAACGATATCCAGTGGACGCGCATCGTCGAGCTGGACTTCGTGCCTCACCCGCGCCTTGAACGCCCCGAAATCATCCAGATGGACTACGGGATGACCGACGGCTCGATTCGGATGCGCGTGCGCGCAGCTGTGGCGGGCTACATGCTGCTACGCTGGAGTGTGGATTGCTCATCCGACCACCATCTTAAGGAAGAACAGTACCGCCTATGGCTCAGCGATCCGCTGGCGCTGTACGGTATTGAAAATGCAAAACTCGCGCCAGGCTATCGACCACCAATCGGTGCTTTGAAGAAATAACAAAGTGCAAAACGAAACGAGAATGACACTATGAGCAGCATCCAACAACGTGCCGAACTGCAGCGGCGTATCTGGCAAATCGCTAACGATGTGCGAGGCGCAGTCGATGGCTGGGATTTCAAGCAATACGTGCTCGGTACCCTGTTTTACCGCTTCATCAGCGAAAACTTCGCCAGCTACATCGAAGGCGGTGACGACAGTATCCGTTACGCCGGATTGGCCGATAGCGTCATCACTCCGGAGATCAAAGACGACGCCATCAAGACCAAGGGCTATTTCATCTACCCTAGCCAGCTGTTTGCCTCCGTTGCGGCCAGTGCCAACACCAACGAAAGCCTGAACACCGATCTGGCCACTATCTTTGCCGCCATTGAAGCCTCTGCCAATGGCTATCCCTCAGAACGCGACATCAAAGGCCTGTTTGCCGATTTCGACACCACCAGCAATCGCCTCGGCAACACAGTCAAAGATAAAAATCTCCGCCTCGCCGCCGTTCTTAAAGGCGTTGCCGAGCTGAACTTTGCTGATTTTGAAGGCAGCAATATCGACCTGTTTGGCGATGCCTACGAATTCCTCATCTCCAACTACGCTGCCAATGCTGGTAAATCCGGTGGTGAATTTTTCACCCCGCAACATGTGTCCAAGCTAATTGCCCAGCTCGCCATGCACAAGCAAACCAGCGTCAACAAGATTTATGACCCAGCCTGCGGCTCTGGTTCGCTGTTGCTGCAAGCAAAAAAACACTTCGATGCGCACATCATTGAAGAAGGCTTTTTCGGGCAAGAGCTCAACCACACCACTTACAACCTGGCGCGTATGAACATGTTCTTGCACAACGTTAACTACGACAAGTTCAATGTTCAGCTTGGCGATACCTTGATCGAGCCCCACTTTGGTGACGACAAACCGTTTGACGCGATCGTCTCCAACCCGCCGTACTCAGTGAAGTGGGTGGGCAGCGATGACCCCACGCTCATCAACGATGATCGCTTTGCTCCTGCTGGCGTGTTGGCCCCTAAATCCAAAGCCGACTTTGCCTTTGTGCTGCACGCACTCAGCTACTTGTCTGGCAAAGGCCGCGCCGCCATCGTCTGCTTCCCCGGTATCTTCTACCGAGGTGGGGCCGAGCAAAAAATTCGTCAGTATCTGGTGGACAACAACTATGTCGAAAGCGTGATTTCGCTGGCGCCCAACTTGTTCTACGGAACCACCATTGCAGTCACGATCCTGGTGCTGTCCAAACACAAAACTGACACCACCACGCAGTTCATCGACGCCAGCGGCCTATTCAAGAAAGAAACGAATAACAACGTGCTGTTAGGCGAGCACATCAAAGATATCATGGCCGTGTTCGACAGTAAGGCGAATATTGATCACTTTGCTCAGTCCATCCCGTATGAGAAGGTGGCCGCCAACGACTACAACCTGTCAGTCAGCAGCTACGTCAAAGCCAAGGACAACCGCGAGGCGGTGGACATTACACAGCTCAATGCCGAGCTAAAAACCACTGTAGCCAAGATCGATCAGCTGCGCAAAGACATTGATGCAATAGTCGCTGAAATCGAGGGTGAGAGGCTGGAAGCATGAGCGGCGTGAATTTTTTGGCCAAACTGCTGGATGGCGTTGATGTGGAATGGAGGGCGCTGGGCGCGGTCGCCAACTTGATTCGTGGTAACGGGCTCCAAAAGAAAGATTTCACCGAAGAGGGCGTGCCAGCCATTCATTACGGTCAAATTTATACCCATTACGGCCTATACACAACAAAAACAAAATCTTTCGTATCACCCGACTTGGCTAAACAACTAAAAAGGGTTGAAATGGGTGATGTCGTAATTACCAATACGAGCGAAAACCTTGAGGATGTAGGTAAAGCGCTGGTTTATCTTGGCGAGCGCCATGCTGTTACGGGAGGACATGCGACCATCTTGAAGCCTGGTGACTGCTTGCTGGGTAAATACTTTGCTTATTTCACCCAAACGGACGAGTTCGCTGTCGAAAAAAGAAAATACGCAAAAGGGACCAAGGTGATTGACGTTTCTGCCACAGACATGGCAAAAATCAAAATCCCTATCCCCTGTCCAAACAATCCCAAGAAATCGCTTGAAATTCAAGCCGAAATCGTTCGAATTTTGGATGTATTCGCCGAGCTTACAGCCGAGCTTACAGCCGAGCTTACCACCCGCAAAAAACAATACAACTACTATCGCAACCAATTGTTGAGTTTCGAAGAAGGAGATGTGGAGTGGCGAACGCTCGGGGACGTAACAAAGAAATGGTACTCAGGTGGGACACCAACAGCTGGTGAACCAGAGTACTACGAGGGTGGAAGTATTCCTTGGCTTAGGACTCAAGAGGTTAAATTTTCCGATATCAAAACCACAGAAGTAAAAATAACTCAGGCTGCATTGAAAAACTCAGCGGCAAAGTGGATTCCTGAGAATTGCGTAATTATTGCAATATCTGGGGCGACAGCAGGCAGATCTGCAATCAATAAAATCTCTTTAACAACAAATCAGCACTGCGGCTGCTTGGAAATTGACAGCACCAAGGCGTTATATCGCTATGTTTATCATTGGGTGAGTTTTAATTATGAAAATATTAAAGCGCTAGGACAAGGAGCCAGAGGCGACCTAAATTCAAGCATCATCAAGGGCTTTAAGCTCCCTCTTCCCTACGCAGACGATCCCGAAAAGTCACTTGCAGAACAAGCACGCATCGTAGCCATCCTCGATAAATTTGATATCTTGGCTAACTCCATAAGCGAAGGTTTACCCCGCGAAATTGACCTTCGACAAAAGCAATACGGGTACTACCGCGATCTGCTGTTGAGCTTTCCTAAGCGGGATTCGATAGAGGCATAGCATGGGCAAGACGCTGAACGAAATTGCACAACAGTTGAAAGACGCCAACAAAAAGGTGCAGCTGATCTATGCGTTCAACGGCACGGGCAAGACGCGTCTGTCACGAGCATTCAAAGAATTGATTTCGCCCAAAAACGAGGCAGATGATGGGTCGCAGTCAGAGTTGGCACAAAAGAAAATTCTCTATTACAGCGCATTCACCGAAGACTTGTTCTATTGGGATAACGATCTAGAGGGTGATGCCGAACCCAAACTAAAAATACAGCCAAACTCATTTACCCAATGGGTGCTTGACGAGCAAGGCCAAGATCGGAATGTGACCTCCACATTTCAGCATTACACCAACGACAAATTGACGCCGAATTTCAACGCAAATTTTTCGGAGGTTAGTTTTTCATTCGAGCGCGGCAACAAAGAACATGAGCCCAACATAAAGATTTCCAAGGGCGAGGAAAGTAACTTTATTTGGAGCGTGTTTTATTCGTTGATTGAGCAGATGATTTCCGAACTGAACATTGCAGAGCCAGAAAATCGATCAACTGATGTTTTTAACAATTTGGAGTATGTTTTTGTTGATGATCCGGTCAGCTCTCTGGATGAGAATCATCTGATCGAATTAGCGGTAAATTTGGCTAGCCTGATCAAATCCAGTCAATCCGATCTGCAGTTCATTGTCACAACGCACAGCCCACTGTTCTACAACGTACTTTTCAATGAGCTTAATGGCAAAGCCTGCTACATGTTGGAACGCTTTGAAGATGGGAGCTTTTTACTCGCTGAAAAGCAAGGTGACTCCAACAAGAGCTTCGCCTATCACCTGTATCTAAAGCATGCCATCGAACAAGCGATTGTTGAAAACAAGGTCGAAAAGTATCACTTCACTTTACTGCGCAATCTTTATGAGAAAACGGCCAGCTTCCTGGGTTACCCGAAGTGGTCGGAACTTTTGCCCGATGACAAACAGCTCTACCTGAACCGAGTCATCCAATTCACAAGCCACAGCACGCTATCAAATGAATCCGTTGCAGAGCCAACGCAGGCAGAGAAAGCGACTATCAAGTTATTGCTCGATCACTTGAAGAGTAACTATGGCTACTGGCAGCAGGAACAACAAAATGGTTGATTACGTCAAACCCATCGCTGAATCTAGCAATTTCATCGTACTGGATAAATATTGCCAGGAATGGAAGGTGGCAGAAAGCTACCAGAGCGAAAGCGATCTTGAGCGGGAGTTCATTCAGGATTTACAAAATCAGGGCTATGAATACCTACCCGGTCTTAATGCGCCCGAAGCCTTGCTTGCGAATTTGCGCTTGCAACTTCAAACACTCAATAACGTACAGTTTCTAGACGGCGAATGGCTGCGTTTTGTTGAGACATGGCTGGACAAGCCAAGCGATGGCATCGTCGAGAAGACTCGCAAGATTCACGACGACTATATCCACGACTTCGTATTCGACGATGGACGCATCCAGAACATCTACCTGCTGGACAAGAAAAATATCGCTCGCAACAAAGTACAGGTGATTCAGCAGTTTGAGCAGACTGGCAGTCACGCCAATCGCTATGACGTGACGATTCTGGTGAATGGTTTGCCACTGGTGCAGGTGGAGCTGAAGAAGCGCGGCGTGGCGATTCGTGAAGCCTTCAATCAGGTGCATCGCTACAGTAAGGAAAGCTTCAACAGCGAGCATTCCCTGTTCAAGTATTTGCAGTTGTTCGTAATCTCCAACGGCACCGATAGTCGCTACTTCGCCAACACCACGCAGCGCAACAAAAACAGTTTCGACTTCACCATGAACTGGGCAAAGGCGGACAACAGCCTGATCAAGGATCTGAAGGACTTCACGGCCACGTTCTTTCAAAAGCACACCCTGCTCAATGTGCTGCTGCACTACTCGGTGTTTGACGTCAGCAACACTCTGCTGGTGATGCGCCCTTACCAGATTGCTGCCACCGAGCGGATTCTTTGGAAGATCAACAGCGCGTTCCAGGCCAAGCGCTGGAGTGACCTGGAGGGCGGTGGCTTTATCTGGCACACCACAGGTTCGGGCAAGACCCTGACCAGCTTCAAGGCGGCGCGGCTGGCCACCGAACTGGACTTCATCGACAAGGTATTTTTCGTGGTGGACCGCAAGGATCTGGACTACCAAACCATGAAAGAATACCAGCGTTTCTCGCCAGACAGCGTGAACGGCTCAGACAGTACATTGGGCTTGAAACGTAATCTGGAGAAAGACGACAACAAGATCGTCGTCACCACCATCCAGAAGCTCAACAACCTGATGAAGAGCGAGGGTGACCTGTCCATCTACGGCAAGCAGGTCGTGTTCATCTTTGATGAATGCCATCGCAGCCAGTTTGGCGAGGCGCAGAAGAACCTCAAGAAGAAGTTCAAGAAGTTTTACCAGTTTGGCTTCACCGGCACGCCGATCTTCCCTGAAAACGCGCTGGGCGCTGAAACCACGGCCAGCGTGTTTGGGCGGGAACTGCATTCGTATGTGATCACCGATGCCATCCGCGATGAAAAGGTATTGAAGTTCAAGGTGGATTACAACGATGTCCGCCCACATTTCAAAGTCATCGAGACCGAGCAGGATGAGAAAAAGCTGAGCGCGGCAGAGAACAAGCAGGCGTTGCTACACCCAGACCGCATTCGTGAGATCACCCACTACATCGTGAACAATTTCCGGCAGAAGACCCACCGGCTGCAAGCAGGCAATAAAGGTTTCAACGCCATGTTCGCGGTCAGCAGCGTGGATGCTGCCAAGCTGTACTACGAGTGCTTCAAGGAGCTACAGAAGAACGGTGACAAGCCATTTAAGGTAGCCACCATCTTCTCGTTCGCAGCGAATGAGGAGCAGGATGCGGTGGGAGACATTCAGGACGAAAGTTTTGATGTGTCGGCTATGAACAGCAGCGCCAAGGAATTTTTGAGCGCAGCAATCGCCGACTACAACGCGCTGTTCAAGACCAACTTCAGTGTCGATAGCAATGGCTTCCAGAACTATTACCGCGATCTAGCCAAACAGGTTAAATCTAAGGAAATCGACCTGCTGATTGTGGTGGGCATGTTCCTTACCGGCTTTGATGCGCCCACACTTAACACCTTGTTTGTGGACAAGAATCTGCGCTACCACGGGCTGATGCAGGCCTACTCACGCACCAACCGAATTTTTGACGCTACCAAGACCTTCGGCAACATCGTCACCTTCCGTGACCTGGAGCAGGCAACCATCGACGCCATCACGCTGTTCGGCGACAAGAACACCAAGAACGTGGTGCTGGAGAAGAGCTACAAGGAATACATGGAAGGCTTCACCGATGCGGCTACCGGAGAAGCGCGGCGTGGCTTTGTGGAGGTGGTGAAGGAGCTCGAAACGCGCTTCCCCGACCCTGCCGCCATTGAGACGGAAGCCGACAAAAAAGCATTCGCGAAACTGTTTGGCGAGTATTTGCGCGTAGAAAACGTGCTGCAAAACTATGACGAATTCGCCAGCCTGAAGGACCTGCAAAGTGTCGACATGACCGATCCGGTAGCGGTGGAGGCGTTCAAGGCTAAGCACTACCTGAATGATGAAAATCTGACCGCGTTGCAAGCCATCACGCTCCCGGTGGAACGAAAAATTCAGGATTACCGCTCCACTTACAACGATGTGCGCGACTGGTTGCGCCGGGAAAAAACTTCCAACGAGAAGGAAAAATCCACGATCGACTGGGATGACGTGGTCTTTGAGGTGGACTTGCTGAAGTCGCAGGAAATCAACCTGGACTACATCCTAGAGCTGATCTTTGAGCACAACAAGAAAGCAAAGAGCAAATCAGAACTTGTGGATGAAGTTCGTCGCGTAATTCGCGCCAGTTTGGGCAATCGCGCCAAAGAGAGCCTGCTAGTCGATTTCATTAATCAAACCAATCTGGACCAGATTGGTGACAAGGCCAGCGTGATCGACGCTTTCTTTACCTTTGCCCAAGCAGAACAGCAGCGCGAGGCCCAGGAGCTGATCAGCACTGAAAAACTGAATGCTGAGGCTGCTCGCCGCTATCTTGCCACTTCACTCAAGCGGGAGTTTGCTAGCGATAGCGGCACGGAACTGAACGACCTACTGCCCAAGATGAGCCCGCTAAATCCGCAATACCTGACTAAGAAGCAGACCGTGTTCCAGAAAATCGCGGCTTTTGTGGAAAAGTTTAAAGGCGTAGGCGGAAAAATTTAATCGAGATCAAACAGTTTTCAATCACTTAAAGGGGAACTTTATGGCAAAGAAATTTCGCATATTCACCAGCTTCGCCATTGAAGACGCTAATTTGCGCACGATGCTCGTAGGTCAAGGTCGCAACAAAAAAACACCGTTTGAATTTGTAGACATGTCTGTAAAGGAACCATGGGACAACGCCTGGAAGACCAACTGTCGCACAAAGATAAAAGGGTGTGATGGCGTAATTGGCATCATTACCAATAACTCATCTAAAGCCACTGGACAACTTTGGGAATTGCAATGCGCTTACGACGAGGGCATTCCCGTGCTGTTAATTTATGGCAATGCAGACAGGCCGTCGAATTTGCCTGACCCTGTCAAAGGACGCCGCATTAATCTCTGGACATGGGACAATATTTCTGCATTTCTTGACAAACTATAAGCAGATTTTTTGGCTGCCAGTCAGCGCAATGTGAGGAATCCCATGAGAAAAGCATTGATCGTCGGAATCGACCACTACGTTACTGCCTCGCCTCTTTATGGGTGCGTAAACGATGCGCACTCGGTGAAAGCAGTGCTTGAAAGGCATGCAGACGGTGCAATTAACTTTTCGGTAAAACTACTAACCAGTTCAGGTCCATCTAATACGATTTCGAGATCGGAACTAAAAGACGCAGTCAAGGATTTGTTTTCAGGTGATGCAGAAACTGCTCTATTTTATTTTGCTGGACACGGATTCATTGAGGTTACCGGCGGTTATCTAATTACCAGCGAGTGCAGATCAGGTGACGACGGGCTCTCGCTGAATGACGTTTTAGCTCTTGCTAACGCATCAGCGGCCAAAAACAAAATAATAGTTTTGGACAGCTGTCATTCCGGCATCGCTGGCTCATCTGTCAACAATAAAACTTATTCTGCCGAACTCGCAGAAGGCATCACCATACTTACCGCATCGACAGCTGCTCAGTACGCCGACGAAAAAAATGGATCGGGAGTCTTCACATCGCTGTTTGTCGATGCACTTGCCGGAGCGGGCGCCAATCTTGTCGGCGACGTAACGCCAGGAAGCGTGTACGCCCACATTGATCAATCACTTGGCCCTTGGGAACAGCGTCCGGTATTTAAGACAAATGTGAAGAGCTTTGTTTCTCTTCGCCGAGTACAGCCACCTATCGCGCTATCAGAACTTCGAAGACTGTCTGAACTGTTCCCCCATCCCGGCTTCGAATTTTCACTTGATCCATCCTACGAACCAGAGATGAAAGGGCGCGATCCAGGAATGCTGCCGCCTGACTCTGAGCACACGAAGATATTTGCAATTTTGCAGAAGTACAACAGGCTCAACCTTCTTGTACCCGAGGGCGCTCCTCACATGTGGCACGCAGCTATGCAAGGTAAGGCGTGTCGCCTTACTGCTCTAGGTGAGCACTATCGGCGCTTGGTCGAATGGAATCGAATTTAAGCAGGACAGATTCTTGCGACGGAGCATTCAGCTCTTGGGCATTTGCAAGGAGTGAACACTGAGATCACGAAGTTGTTCAAACTTTGAGGAGAATTTCTATGGCATTGAATTTAGCGAAAGCCGTACTTGGCTATTTGAAGGAACGGCCTGATGAGAAGCTGACTGCTCGGCAGATTGCCGAGTGGATCTTTGCCACGTTCCCAGACGAATGCCAAGCGAAGAAACAGAGCAGCCAGTACGTGACCACGGACGCTCAGCTAGTGCAACAACTAGTCGCGGAAATCAGCTCGCAGCGTCCGCGCTTGCAGAAACGGCACCCAGAGTTGAAAACTACCGAGGGTCGCCCACGCAAGTACTACTTTTCGGAGAAATCTGACGTTGCCGAAGTTGCTGCGGCTGAGAGCTTAGTTGCTGCATCAACGAATGACAGTGATGATGCCAAGCTCGGGGAACACGCTCTGTACCCTCTGCTCTCGTTGTACCTATGGGAAGAGTTCGCTGTCTATTCGAAGCGCATCGACGAGAAGCGCTCGTCGAACAAGAGAGGGCCAAATGGCAACCGTTGGCTCTATCCGGATGTGGTCGGAATGGAGGACTTGGGTGCTGACTGGCATCAAGAAGTTCGAGATTGCGTGAATCAATATTCCGATAAGCGCACCAAGCTGTGGTCGTTCGAGGCCAAGTTATTGATTAATCGATCAAATGTCCGTGAGTGCTTTTTTCAAGCTGTATCCAACTCATCCTGGGCTAATTTTGGCTATCTGGTCGCGGCTGAAATTGAGGGCCAGGACACGCTCAAAGAATTGCGAATGCTGTTCGCAGCGCATGGCATTGGCTTGATCAAATTAGACGCAGACAACCCAGCGGAAAGTCAAGTTTTGATTCCAGCCCGTGAAAAGGATGAGATTGACTGGGACATGGCCAATCGACTGGCAACGGAAAACCGAGATTTCCTAGAGTACCTGAAACTCGTGAAGCAGTTCTACCAGACTGGTGAAGCGCGTCAAGCGGATTGGGACGTTCCGGAAATAAAGGACTGACGGGCTATTCCAAATGGCCAATTACGTCGAGGCGTTGGTCGCCGCGCTGAAAAGCGCCGAACCAACTGTCGCGTGAATCGGCAAGTGCACGGCTTAGCAACAGCGTAAAACCCTCGCAGCCGAGTTCCTTGGCGGTGGAAAAGTCGGTGGTGTCGAATTTTGCCTCGCGCACCAGCGTTGTAGCCACCGATTTCATAGCCGATTCGAATAAGTCGAGCAGCTTATCTTTCAGATCGACATCGATGTTGCGCGCGATGACGTCATCGATGATGGCCGTCTTGAATTTGTAGCTCATTTCATGCTCCTTCAAATGTGCTGACATGAACGCTCTTTTGCACGCTAAAGCCAAGTTCTTCAGCAGATTCCGGGATCAGGTGTTGCTGCGCGGCCAATAGTCCTCTTTGTTTCACTGGAGAACTTTTGACTGGAGCTCATACCACCTCTGAATTTCCAGAAGCATCAACGTAGTCTGGGCAGCATCCCTGCTCAGCTGTTCGCAGCTCATCTCTCTTGGATCTCGCCGGGGAGCAGGTAGAGAGTCGGTGCGGGTTGGAGCAGCTCCGGCGGGAGCTTTGGAAACGCTGGACAGATCGCTGCGACCGGCTGCGTGGACGTTGCACACCCCGCCAACATGATCGTCAGGCTGGCGATCAGCCAACAGATTTGACTTTTTTGTGAATTCACGTGAGATCTCCTGCGTGATTTGAGATTGGGATTGACGAACATCTGCAACGTGTTGCTCTTGCTTGGCCTGTATCTGAGCGATCTCTTGTTTTTCTTCGTCCCAGGATCTCTGGACACGGGACTCCCCTATCTGAATTCCACACAGCAACGCCATGGTCAATAGAAGTGCGTCAAAGATGTGCGACCAGTTGGTCAGCAAGAATCGATTGATCCAATTCATCAGGCACCTCCGTCCAAGTCCAGCAGGTTGTGCTGCTTCATCAGACCAATGACCTTGTCCGGATAGGCTGGATCAGTGGCATAGCCAGCCTGAGCGAGTGCCCTGGCGAATGCTTGTGCACTGGTGCATGCAAAGCAGTCCTTGTAACGAGGGTTATGCTTGAGAAACGCTGCATGATCGTCAATGCTGGCTTGCCAGCTAGGGTACTTGCGCCACAGGGCTGGCACCACCACCCACCGGCCCTTGATGAACTCCTTGGTGTTCATAGGCAGGGTCTGCCCGCGCCAGAGGCTGTCGGCCTTGATGCCGAAGAGGTTGCTGCCCATCTTGGTCAGAGCAGACTCGCCCCAGCCAGACTCAAGTGCCGCCTGAGCAATCGTGATGCTGGCAGGAACACCTGTAGCTTTGGCTGATGCAACAGCAGCCGAGGTGAGTCGCATGATGAATTCACTTGGATTCACAGCAACTCCTTCAAGTCTTTGGCCACCTGATCGATGGAATCATCTCGGCGCTTGTCGATGAAAGCAAATGTCCAACGCACCATCGCCCATCCGGGTAGACCACACGCAAAAATCACCCCACCCAAGGCGCAAAGCCCCATGGTTGAGAAAGCCCAGTGATGAAGCCCAAAGTGTTCGACGGTAACGGCACCACCACCGATGCTGGACACCACGGTGCTGATCAGCCCAACGGCCCACTCGCGTTTGTTGCGAGGCGGGGTCATCAACATGACCACCACAGCTGCCAAGGTGGCGCCACTGGCTACAGCGGCTGCAGTGCCACCCAGTGCTTTGTAGGCGACCGCCGCTCCAGCGACCCCACTGCTTGTCGGTTCTGGCATTCGTAACTCCAAAAGAAAAGCCGCCAGGGCGAACCATGGCGGCCGATAACAAAAGATGAACAAAGAATGAAATGAAAGGCTTCGAAGCAGATCTATGCGGCAACGACCGCAATCGGAAACGCTTTTCGGACCTGCAGGATAGGAAGCACGACCTGCATGTCCCCGCCAGACTCCACAAACGCAAGACTGATGACGTCAATCACGTTCTGTCGTGACGAACGAATAGCATCAGCCTCAATCCGGGTCAAGATCAGCCCTTGGGTCTGGTAGTACAGCGCTGCGGCCATGACCGCCAGGTTGTGCGCGAACGAGTTGTCGCAGGCTGCGCCCCAGTAAGCGTCTTCCAGAAACAGGCAGGCCCCTTTGCAAAGTTGCACCACTGGGCAACGCGGGCATTCGATTCGGGTGCTGAAGTGGTACGCCGTATTCAGCGCGATGTCGTCAAATTGCTCAACGTGACCGATCCTGTGATGTGTCGAAGCGCTCATGTTCTGGCAGGTCGTGACATTACCTTTCATGTCCACAGCAATCGAATCATCCCGGTCCATTCCGCACTTTTGACCCAAAGATTTCAGTGGTCTGGACTGTGCCTGCGCCCGCATGAACTCGTCGACTTTGTCGCGCATCGTCCCCACCGACATGCCAGCACCTGTCACCAGTTCCCAGAACATCTGGTGGCGATATCGATCGAGATCAGTACCTTCCAGCGTCAACGATAGACCTCCATGGTCATAGGGCAGCATCACTTCCTCGGTGGCCAGCACAATGGCCTGCACTGGCAGATCGAGCTTTTCAGCGAAAAACTGCCGAACTGCCTTGAGGGATTGGTTGTGTCGGTGCAGAACCGTGTTGAAACTCATCCGATCCAGCGGCATGCGCCTGGATACCCATCGCTTGATCTGGACAAGCTTTTCAGGATCAGCCAATGGATCCGGGCCACGGTATGACTGAGCAGGTCCGTCATGAGACAAGCCAATCCCGATATCCAACGCTTCCACCCAAGCCAGTTTTTCATCATCGAATAACGATCCGTTCGTCACGATCGACAACTGAGCATTGGGGTAGCGGCGTTTGACTTCTTCACCCAGGGGCTTGAGCAATTTCCAGTAAACAAAGGGCTCTCCACCCCAGAACTCGATCTTGACGCCAGCACCCCTGCCATCCTCTCCTCCAGCGAACCATCCCTCGAGTTGCTGCATGAAAGGCTGAACATCGTCCGGGTGCCCGTCAAGGTCATGGGGCTGGTGCGCCTGTGAGCAGTATTGGCATGCGTAATTGCATTTGAGGCCCAGCTGCAGCTTGAGATGACGAATGGCCCTTGATTTTCCGGCCGGATTGGAGGGGTGATGCAAATGCCAAAAGGGCTGCCACTGCATGCCCTCCTGGCGAGCAAATGCCTGTGGCAATGGCAAAGGCTCTCCAGTGTCTTTCCAGACCAGGCTGGAGTCCTCAGGGTTGTAGACGGCCTGTCGCTCAAACCCGTTTTTGCCATTGATGGTGAGTGTGAATTTCATGACAAAGATTCCTCGAATGCGATGGGGTATGCCTCTCGGCAAAGCTTTGCCGGATCAGCACCCGGCATCGTTTGGATGTTGAAGACATGACGGCCAGAAGCTTTGCCGTCGGGATTGGTGACCAACACAGTCATGCGCAGGTTGCTGTCGTCCACACGGACCACATCTACCTCGTAACCTGGACGGGTATGTAAATTCAAAGACACGGCGCCCCTCCTCTGAGCTCGGTGTACAGATCGCTGTAGTTGTGAGAGGCGACCCGAAGGGTCACCACAAGAAGGGTTCGCTCACCCTGGGCATTGAAAGGGTTGGTTTCATGCCAGATGCGCGATGGATGCAGTACCACCAGACCGGGAAAGGTTTCGATGTAGCGAACCTTCTCCCAAAATGGAAACCCCGCCATTGGGCGGGGGTCCTGCAAGATAAGTTCACCGTCACCGACGGTCCAGCTGCGTTGATCCGGTGGACTTCGTCCTTGCCCGCAATCCAGATACAGACACAGGACATGGTCACAGGTGTGGTGGTAGTGCGGCTGAGCCCGCATGCCAGGCTGGTAATGCACAGGAATGCATCTAGCCTCGATTTTTAGCTCCTGGGCATTGCGCACACCATGTGCTTCGAGCAGGTAATTGCGGTAGGTACTCTCCACCCAGAGCTTCCATGGATGCCAGACTGCCGGTGCATGCATCTCATGATGAGCATGAAACAGATTGAGCTGGACCCTCAGCCTGACGTCCACATCGGGCAAGCCGTGCACGGGTGGATTGGTCTGATGGTCACGAAATCTTTCGACCGTGTAGCGCCGAAGTTCATCCATTTCAGATGGAGTCCAGGGCGCCGTGTCCTTGAGTACTGGCGTTGGCCAGAGGTATTCGATCATGGCGCCACCTCTGAACCAAACGCCACCGCGATACGCAAGGCGTTGCAATAACGGGAGATCGGACGGACAGCATGGCGCATGCAGCCATTGATCTGGACCATCCGATTGGGTTTGACTATGGTTGCCGCCTGGATTTCATCCAGATCGTCCAACACCACCAAATCCCCTCCCCAATCCGCGCTCCACTCGGCTACCGGGTACCAGATCACGGATCTTGCCGTGTTCTGAAACTCAGTTGGGAAGTCCCTGTGCAGCGAAGCCTCATCTCCGAACGCTTGCACATTGACCCACAGGCGCGTGATCTCTGCGTTGGGAAAGAACTGCTCTTTGACCTGCAGGGCCACTCGGGCCAGTGGTCCCCCCTGGGCCACAAACGCATCAAAAGTATGTTCTGGCTGCCACGCACCTGCGTCATAGTGGTGGTTGTGCTTTCCTGGCAGCACAAAATTTCGGTGCCAAAACACCCCAGGAGCCTTGGCATGCGCTTTCCAGCCAAACACCAGGTTCTGGCTCAACAGCCACTGGCGGCATTCAGCGGTCAGCTCGGGCTCAATCAAGCCGTCAACGATTTGCATGGGCTTGTCCCTTCAATGCCTGAACCCGGAACTCAAAATGGACCTCCACACTCGGCCGGGTACCGTTGTAGGGGTGGGAATGGTGCGCCAGGTAGCTCGGGAAAATCACCAGCAGGCCGGGGTACGGATGGATGATTTCCGAGCGCCAGCCTTCCCAGGGCAATTTGCGGCTACCGTAAGCGCCGCTGGGGTTGACCAGCACAAAAGCGCCGGAGTAGTCCTGGCGAGAAGGATCTGGCCGAGCATTTCCGTCAATCCAATACACCGCCGAGAGATCGGTGTCTTCGGCATGCAGCGGAATGAACTGACCAGGCTGAGTAATGACCTCTCGAGCGGTTTGCCACACGGGTTCACACTGGTAGGCGTGCCCAATGGCTTTACGAACCTGATTGACCAGGGGTCTGAAGACGTCACAGCAGCTTTCATGATCGATCAGAGACTGACGGCTTTTACGCGCCCAGGGCTGCCCATCCCGATTGAGCCGCTGATGAAAATCCATTGCCCCTTTGAGCATCTGATCACGCAGGCCATCCTCAAAACTCAGTTGCCCTTGGTAGACCCGTGCAGAAAACAGTTCGCGAATCATGAAAGGACCACCTGAGCATCGGCGCAGCCGGGGTAGAACTTGAAGCCTGCTTTCAATCGGACGGTGTCGCCTGCTTGAAGCCCCAGGGTCATGACGGTGACTGTGGTCAGCCCACCCTGCGTTCGGCGTCGACTGACGGGCAGATAGCCATTAACCGACTCCAGGTGAATTTCCGCATCACGGTTGCTGGGGTTGCCCAGGCCGTCGAGCATCTGAACAGTGAATTCGACTGGATCCCCCGCTATGACATTTGCGGGGGCAATCACCCGCAAGTCTGGAAACTCCATTTCCCTCACCTGAGCGGAGGACTGGTAATCGGTGTGTTCTACATCCGTGGACGCCACACCTTCAACCAGACATCCTCCAAGCGTGGGATGAAGGTTCACCGTCACGAAGCATTCATCAAAGCGGCTGTCCGCAAAGGGCACGTTAAATCCGGTCAGGAAGTTCCCGTTCCAGACATGCCCCGAAGCTTCTGGCGCTGTGAAACGCGTGGACAGGGTGTAGACATACAAGGGCAATGGGTCGATGAGCCGTTTTTCTGCCCAGCGGTAACCGGTCATGAAGGACTGTCGGTCGGACCACCCACGGTTGTTTCTCAGCTCACTATAGGCAAACAACTGCTCAGCAACCACCTGGTAAGTCACCCCCTCCACAGAGAAGTCAAAAGGCTGATCACTATCCGGACGGTGTCGCAAGCCAAAGCGCATGAGCACCTGCTCAGTCGCCTGGTCCACTTTGAGGTGAATGGCGTAATCCAGCGCAGTCGAGAGCTTGCCCGCGCGCACAAGAAAGACTTTCATGGTGATCCTTCAGCAACAACCGCAGCAGGCACAGTTGCAATTGCAGTTCGTTCGACAGTTGAAAGCCGTGTTGCCGCAGTTGCAGTTGGTGTAGCTGCCACAGTTGCAGTTGCAATTGCAGGCTCGGTACCAGCGGTGGTATTCACCTCCACCGATCTCGTCTTGGGCCAGGTAGTAACCGTCGTAGTTGTAGCCTGTGCTGGGTACAGCGTTGTAGGCATAGGTTGTTCCCCCTGCACCGTCGTATTGGCCAGTGTTAGCGCAGTAGTTAAATCCCAGGCCCCACGTCCACCAGCTGGTATTGGAAGGTTTCCAGTACGTATTGCCTGCGCAGTTGCCGGTCGGCAAGATTCCGTTGCAGTTGCCCGCCAGGTCGTCGTAGTACTGGTTGCTGCGCCCCATCTCGCCAATATCCTGACCATCGTTCATGCGATAGCCAGTGTTGCGAGCGTTATCAGCCGCACCGGATTGCGAGGAATAGATCACCGCACCACTGCCCATATACAGATGACCTGTCATCGTGTCACCGGATTTGGCCAATCGACTGGACAAATCGATCGGTACGGTGGCATTACCAGAGGCATCCGGTGCGTTGCCATTGACTGAGCGCACAAAGGCCGTGGAGTCATAGCCATCGAGCTTGTCAGCGTCCGCTGCCTTGGCCGTGATGCCCAGATATGCCGCGTTGTGGTTGTGGCCCAGCGCTGCATACGCCGCATCGTGGTTGTGCCCACTGAGTGCAAAACCAGTGGAATCGATGCCGTCCAGCAGGTCAGCATTGGCCACCTTGCCCAAGGTGGCTGAGAGGTCAATGACCATCTTCCACGTGACGGGACTGACCACGGTCAGGATGTAGAGCTTTTGCTCATCGGTCCTGAAACACGGCATGCCTTGCTGCAGATTCACAGTCGGAAACGCCGTTCCGCTGGAGAGCGAAAGCGCCGTCTTGTCGTTGTTCAGGATCTGCGACAGCGAGTCCGAGAGCGTCGTCGTGGATGGGATTTCGGTGTAGTTTTGCATTCAGTACCCTTTCAATACCCCTGGGCAACCCAAGAAATGGCTCCCGTCACGCGGGCGCCAGAGGTGTTTTCCAAAATGGCGGTGAAGCCTGCGGTGGTGACCGTTCCAAGAATTCGAGGAATGGCCACGGTGGTACCGCCCTTGAAGGTCAGCGTGACCTCCGGCGAGACCCGGAAAGTCCGCACAAAAACGACCGCTACGCCACTGGACGCGGTGACCACCTGCGCCGTGCCTCGATCGAACACATCGGGCACGTCCACAGTTACCCGCAGGCCATCGATGTAGCCTCGGTCTGCATTGCTTGAAGTCAGGATTGCCCTGAAAAGCGCCCGCTGGTAGGTGTAGTCGCCCTGGATGAAGTCCCGGAAGTTGGTGTAACCGGGTGGATGACCAGACTCCAGGATGTCCATGAAGTCCTGCTCGGTGATCTCGGTGTTGGCAACAATCATGTCGCTGATCACCCCATTGGCCCGGCGCCGGTACTGCTCGGCAAGACCAAAGGCCTCGCTGAGCTTCAAAATCTGTGCGCGCCTGATCGCCTCGCCAATGGCAAAGCCTTCGTTGATGGCACGGCGATACGCGACCGTTCGGCCCAGCGCTTCGGCCAGACTGAATGCCGCGGAGATTTGCTTGACCTGCGACTTGACCAGTGCATCGCTCAGCCTGAAGTTTTCAGCCTGTGGCTTGGTCATCCCCTTGGAAGGCTTCTCGGAAAAACTCAGGCTCTCGGATACCCGCAGGATGAACGCAATGAGGTCCGTATAGGTCTCAGCCAGCGCCAGCGTCTCGTATTTGCGCAATACCAACTGCCGTGCCAGTCCCTCCCCCACCTGAAACGTCTCGAAGACGGCTTTGGTGCCCGTGCGAGCGTACTTTTCCGTGAACGTCAGGGACTCAACGAAACGCAGCACAAAGGCAATCAGGTCGGTGTAGGTCTCGACAAAGTTCAGGTTCTCGTACTTGTTGAGTGCCAAAGCCCGGCTGGATTTATCCGAGAAGGTCAGGCTCTCGGAATTGCTCTTGATGCCCAATTTCTGAACCAACTCGGCAAAACTCAGGTCAGTGGCCACGGTCAGGGCGTAGACCGCCGGGTAGGCCGTTGTCCAGTTCTTGCCTGCCGTAGCGCTGCCCCAGGAAAACTTGCCGGAAATCCAGGTGTAGTTGGCCCCCGGCGAGCTGGAGACGTTGACGGTCTCGGCCATATCAGGTGCCCGATCAGCTCATGGTGAAGGTGAAAACAGCCGTCAGACTGTCGTCCACGCCTTTGTTCACCACCGGGAAAACGACCCGATCGAACATGGCGCCAGCCGAGGCTGCATTGAAAACGCCCGCCTCGGTGAGCGCACCAGTGGCATCACCCGCTGGATAACTAGCCGTGAAAGTGAACACCTTGGTGCCAGCCGTATGGGCATACGTGGCCGCATTGCGCTTGATTTCGGTGACCAGGGCCGTCTGAGTGGCGGCAGCGGTCGTGGAGCCAGTGCCCACCGCAATCCAGCCCATGACACCGGGACGGCTGGCCGAATTGCCAATGGCATCGGCCACAAAGTCAAAGCCGCCATTGACGATGATGTTGTCTTTGTGCACCACCTCGACTTCGCCTGTGGGCTTGGCCAGCAGCAGCGTGATTGAGCCTTTGATGCTCATGCCTTCTTCAATCATGGAGTTTTCCGTTTCTTCAAACAAAACGGGCGCTGCACCATTCGATGCAACGCCCGGGTTGGGGTTCTGGGTTACGTTCAATACAGCTTGAGGACCGTGTATCCGGCAGTGGGTTGCAAAGGACTGCTTGCGCTTTGCACATCGCCGCCCATCTTTCCGACAAAGAGCCTGCGTTCAGTGGCCGTCTGACACACACCAACGCAAATTCGGTCGCTGACACTCACGGTGTACGGCACCACGATCCGGTTAAACAAGTGGTCTTCCAGAAAGAAGCTGCCTGCCGCCGCATCGAAGCCCACAAGCAGGCTCACCCCTGCACCAGATGCTGTCCAGATGACCGAGGTGGTGATCTGGTTCGGGATGAACCAAAAGCTCACATGGAACACCCCCGGGATGCTCACGCCCCAGGAAACCCGGGTCGTGTCCTTGATGAGTACCCCACTGCCGTACCGCCCGTCGCCATAGCTCACGCCCACGGCCTCCCCACTGGCGGGGCTACCGTACCCTGCCAGCGCACCATTGAGGCGCCAGCCGTACAGCTCTCCGGCCTGCAATGCATCTTCGCGCGCCATCTGAAACCTCGCTTCGATGCTTTTGAGCGCGCCGTCATAGGTCCATTGCCGTTTGGCAGCATTGCTGCTCCAGACATAGTTCGCTGTCGACCAGGTTTCTCGATCATCCAGCGTGGCCCCGATGCTGGCCAACAGGGTGTTTTGCGCCCGGTAGCTGGTGGGCAGATTCACCTCGAACAGGTACTCGGACTGCGCCACGCCACTGTCCATGCGCAGCACATCCAGGCTGTTGACCGACTCGACCGATGCGAAATGCTTCACCCCTGGAAACCGGGTGGCCTGTGCATCGATGGTGACCAGCAGGTTGGCGTTCTGGGGCTGGGCCACCACCGTCGAGACGAAGGTGGCCTCGTCCGAGTAGATGCCTGGCGAGGCGATTGCCTTGATCCAGAAATTGCGCTCACCGTCAAAGCCTGAAGGCAAAGTGAAGCTGCTGGACTTGACCTCGGCAATGAAGATCGAGGTGTCCCACGCCGTGCCTTCTCGCAGCTCATAGGCCACCACCTCCGGTTCAGGATTAGGCAGCCAGCGAAACTCCAGCCGGTTGGCCGACTGGACCACATCAAACTGCCGCACTGCGGCTGGTGCCAGCAGGAGCAACTCGAAGGTAGCGACATGCTGGCTGTACTTGCCAGAGGTGTCAAAGGCCCGGATGAAGTAGTTGTACCGACCTGATTCGCTTTGATCATGCACGAGCTGGGTCCCAGCGGTCTGCCCAACCAGTGTGCCTGCATCCCAGCCCGCGCCCACTCTCACCTCGTACCCTGCCAGATCGGCATCCGTGTTGGCGCTCCAGCTCAGCAGCAGATCGGTCGTGCGGCGCAGCACCGCAAAGTCCTGCACATCATCGGGCGGCTGCAACTTGCCAAGGATGGTCTGGCTCAAAGTGGCCGAGGCCCCAAGCTTTCCGGACACTCCCACAGCCCGAACCGTGAAAACATAATCCCCGGCCTCGGCGTTTCGAATCTCCAGATAGGTATTCGAACTCCGGGGCAAGGTGACGGTGTTGCCGCCATTGACCCGGTAGCTCACCTGGTACTCCAGGGCGCCGAAGACCTGCTCCCATCCCAACTGAATGAGCACCAGCGCCTGATCCTTGACCCGGTACAGGCTCTCGGTGACCAACAGGCCCGTGGGCGCCACAGGCGTTGTGGAGAGCACTGTGATATCACGCGGCTGCAGTGCCAGCCCCCGCTCAATGGCGTCGTACTTGCTCGGATTGTGAGCCAGTGCTGTGACTTCATGGATGCCTGGCTCGCTCTCGGCGACCTGCACCACCCTGAACAGTTGTGCCTCCACTTGGGTGGATGCCAGCACCCAGATGGCACCCACCTGAGGTGCCAAGGAGAATGCGCTCGTCACACCGACCGTGCGGCCAGACAGGGATCCGACTTGGCGCTCTTCCACCACTCCCGTGGGCAGCAGCACAGAGATGCGCCACGAACCGGCGGGCAGGTCCTGATCCAGCGTGACGCTTATCGTGGTGGCCGCAGCGATGCGTCCGCCCAAGCGCAGGCCACCCCGGCTGCTGTCTGCCACCTTGATGACATCGCCGGGACGAACAACAGCGCCTTCCAGACCCGTACGGAAGGTGATGATTTCCGATTCGGACTGTTCGGAATACAGCAGCCACTTGCCCACCCGGTGGGCTTGACCTCGGGAGGTGCAGCCCATGGCCACCACATCGGCCTGAACCACGCCATAGCGGGCAATGCCTGCGATGTCTTCGACGTATTCCACCTTCTGACGGTAGAAATCATCCGGATCCACCCAGCTGACCAGAGCCACCGTGTGCCGGGCTTTGGCAGACGATCCTTGGTAGGCGAACTCTCCACCGATGACGTTGGCAGCCGTGAACTGATAGACGGGATCCTGGGGTGCATCCTGCGTGACCGTGATTGCTCCACCAGACCAATAAGCCATGCCCCTGAAAATCGAGGCCATGTCCTGCACAACCTTGTAGGCCTGCTCGCGGCTTTGCAGATACAGATTGCAGGTAAATCGCGGCTCATAGCCACCCAGTCCATTGGGCACGAGTTCGTCACAGTAGCGCGCCACCCGGTACAGCGCCCACTTATCCACCTGCGACTCGGGAATGAAACTGCCCAGACCGTAGCGGGTATTGGTCACCAGGTCATAAAAGCACCAGGCAGGGTTGTCTGTCCACGCCACCTTGAAGGTGCCGTCCCAGATGCCGCTGTACGACCGGGTCTCGGGAGAGTAATTCGAGGGGATGCGAACGCGCAGGAGCTTGAGGTCATAGCTGCGCCTTGGAATCGAGGTGAACTGAGAGGCATCCACCCGCAAGGCCATCAATGCGCTGTTGGGGTAACGCAGCTTGCTTTCGATTACCTCGGTATACGAGTCCAGAAATGTTTTGTTTTGCAAGCTGGTCTGCGTCGAGTCGGCCGTGATGCGGCGCAGGCGCACATCCCAAGGACCAGCGCCAATGAGCGGGACGTAGTAGCTGCGCTGGTACCGCGAAGTGGTTTTGCCCGAGACCGTGTCGGAGACCACCTGCACATACCCGGCTCCCCGCGCCTGCACGTCGATCGCGTAGCTGACCGAAGTGCCGTTCAGGTCACCGTTGGTAGTGTCTTGCAGCGTAAGCGTCGGTATGCTGACCTTGATGCGCACGGCATCCACGTCAGGGTCAGTGATGGAGCGCACCACCGGCTGATTGGCCTTGCACTCCACCCCAACAGCCACTTCGTTTTCCACAGCGGAGAAGCCGGGGATGTAGCTTTGTTGCTGGGTGCCAGGGCGGGTTTCGAGCGTTACCCCCGTGAAGTTGTAGCTGCCGTCCGGATTCTGGATCGGGGTGTCGTCCAGGTAGACGGATTGCAGGTTTGCGGCCAAGCCCTCAATCTCACCCTCGCAGACGAGGTCAACCACCCTGGCATAGGCCTTGGAGCGCAGGCTGTCGGGCGCTTCCTGTGCCACACGTGCGCTGCCACCCCCACCCTTTCCACCGCCACCGGCGCCAATGATCAGAGAAGTGCTCTGTGTGCTCATACAGCGATCTCATCCACATCAATGCCCGCGCTGATCACGGCCGAACCCACAATGAGTCGGCCGTAGCCCACAGGTACGGGATGGCCCTGCGCCGTGGTGTTGACGGCCCCGTTGAAAACATAACTGGGCTGGTTGCCTGGCCGCTCAGAGGGATCTTGGGCTTTGGCGGTGGGAGCAATCATCTGAGCCACACCGCCCAGGATCATGGATGTGCCCACTGAATACAAAGTGGCCTGCGACAGAAAAGAGCCTGCTGCGGCCCAGCCCATCGGATTCCACCAGGATACGGCGATCAGGGCAGCGCCCAGCAGGATCTGACCCAGCCCGTTACCACCGGCCCCGGACACGACCGGCGCGATGGTGATGCGCTGTCGGCCACTGGGCTCGTGCAGACGATCAAGGCTCAGCGCATCCCGTCCAGCCAGCACCCGATAGCCCACTCCTCGCTCACCCGAGGCGACCAATTCCCGCTCAAAACCGGGAAAGTTGGCACAAAGGGCGCGCACGGCCTCAGCCGCCGAGGTCACCGCCATCCTGTGCCGACGCCCGAAGCGCTTGCCCAGTTCACCGAGAAGAAGGATCGTGACCATGCTGGTGTTACTGCAAGAGTTGATGTCTCAGGGTGTGGGTGGTGATCTTTTGCCAGTAGCCGCCATAGACATCGCGACTGGAGAGCCTGCCCTGCAGGTGGTGCAGGATGAGACCATCTCCCAGGTAAATGGCAGCGTGGTTGGGCACGGGAGATGCGACCTGCATCAGCAGGACATCACCCAAATTCATGTCAGCTGGCTCCACCACATGAAAGCCTGCGCCAGCGAAGTTGTCCAGGTACAGGTTTTCACCGCGCTTCCACCACTCGTCAAAGCGGGTGAAATCCGGCAGATCGATGCCGCGCTCCTGGGCGTACCAGTCCCGGATCAACGAGTAGCAGTCGAGCACACCATGCGACCATTCGCGCCCGACCAGCGGTGCGGCATAGCCTTGCGGGAGCAACTCGATCCACTGCGTGGCAGGAAAACTCGCAATGAACCAGGGCAGTGCCGTGGCTTCGCATGCCACACGGTCCGCCTGGCTGGGTTCAGGGCTCAAGTTGGGGTGGGAGTGAAACACCCCCACGATCTCGCCAAGCTGGTCGGCGCGCACATAGTCCTCGGGGTGGATCACAAACTGATCGGTTCCCACGCCAATGTTGCGGCACGGAGCATAGGTCTCCCTGCCCTTGTGAATGACGAGCAAGCCACAGGCTTCGCGGGGAAACTCCCGAGCAGCATGAGCCAGCGCCAGCGTCTGATTAGCCTCGAGCATCACCGGATCAACCCCGCTGCAGGAAACCCGCCAAAGGGCAACTCAGCATTCACGCCAAAGCGCTTCTGACAGGACGCCAGGCGTTTGCCACAGGCATCCTGCGCGCGGGAGCTGACGGTTTCATCGTTAGCGTTGAAGTACGCGGTTCCGGTGTAGCCGCATTCGGCACCCTGGTATTGCCAGGGACAGACGTTTTGCACGATCTGGCGCCGGGGCAATGACACCCCTTCCAGATCAAAGGCGGCAGCCAACTCGAACTCGACCACATCCCGGGTTTCCCGGGACTTGCGGTCAATGAAATACACGTCGTCCGCGAATTCAGCGGTAGCGTCCGCCGTCGGGTTGGACCCAGAGGCGAAATTCACCGCATCCAGGTATTTCAGGAGCGTGCGCTTTCTGGTGACTTTGGCCCCCACCAGGTCCTGATAGGACAGGATAAGTGCGGTGATGCTGCCTGTGACATTGGCCACCTTGAGTTTGGGACGTGACACCTGGCCGTTGCCGTTGAACTCAAAGCCTTCGGCCTGGATGGGGAACGGCTCATAGGTATTGCCCTGCCAGACCACCTGCTGACGCAGCTCATTGGTTCCGGCATGAAACCTCACCACCCCCTCGTTGAACAGGGACAGGTCGAGCACAAAAAGCTCGATGACTGCACTCGGGGCCAGTCTCTGAATTTCTGAAGTGATCGCTTGGCTGGTCATGACATATCAAACACCTGCCGGAAGGTGGCGTGGATGTTTTCCAGATTGGGTTCTTCGATGCTGCGGCTCCACTCCTCACAAAGGAACTTGCCAACAATGCCGCTCGGAGTGGTCCAGTCAAATGACTGAACCGCCCCTCTGGCGCGCAGAAAGTTGTCGATCGCAGCGGCTTCTACTGTGGATTTGCCACGAAATTCAAGCGACCAGACCTCAGCCTGGGTGTTGATGCCGTAGGCAAGGCGCTGCTCATACCCGTCTCCAAAGGAGACCTTGCGGACATTGGGTTTGAGGGTGAGGGACGCCCCGATCGAGGCGATCCATGTGAATGTCGCCATGAGAATCCTTCAATACATCACTGCCGACGCGGGTCCAGCAGACCCCCGGCCCGCTTTTGGTTGAGCAGCTCCTGGCGCACCGCGCTGGAAATCGCCCGCCCAAGATCTTTGCCCTGCCCTGCGCTGCTGGTCACTCCACCCTCGGCTACGTTGACCGAGATGTTGAATACATCACCGCCCCCTGACGAGGACTGGTTCATCGTGACGGGGATCGAGCGACCATCGGGAAGCGGCACATAGGCCTCGGCCATAGAACCCTCGCCAAAGACCGCCAACTGAGGCGTGGTGGCCACACCGCCGCTGGCGTAGGCACGCAAGGGCAAGGGACCAGCCGAGGTCATGATCCCGCCATCGGCAAACCCGAACATGCTGCCCAACGCCTTGGCCATGGGCAGCGTGATGGCACGCTGGATCTGGATGCGGATCAGGTCCGAAATGATGGAGGTGGCCAGCGACTTGAAGTCGAGCTTGCCCGTCATCACAAAGTTGGTGAGCGCATCTGTCATTCCATTGAAGGCCTTGGTGGTCACCGCCTCCATCTGCTTGCCCACCTGCTCGGTTTCTTCACCCAGGGTGCGAAGCGCCTTGGAGAACCCCGCCCCGGGGTCTGACAACTCAAGGGCCCGTTGCCCCAGCAAGGTCGCCCCATCGGCTGCCTGACGGGCCGCCTCCTCAATGCGCCTAAACGATTCGGCCAACTTGTCGTTGCCAGGCGTGGCCTCCACCAGCTCTCTGGCCTTGGCAGCGAAATCCGCAAGCTCATCGGCGCTGGAACGCCTGGCAGCGGACAGACGTTTCAGCGCATCGATCTCGCTGATCGAACCGGTCTCGCGCAGGACCTTAATCTGCTCTTCGGTCGATCGCAGCTGACCCTGGCTTCTGGCTACTTGCTCCTGCAGGTCTTTGAGTGTTTCACCCGGCAGCTTGATCTCGCGCTCGAGGTTGGACTGCTGGGCTTCACGCTCGAGCTTTTCTCGGCGCAGGGTGATTTCTGAGAGCTTGTCCTGCAGCTTCAATTTGTCCTGGGCTGTCTTGGCCACGGTGGCCAGGCCACGCTTCAAGATGGACTCTTCCTGCGCATACAACTCACCCAGGCGGTCCGTGAATTCCTGCTGGGCGTTCAGCCGGGCCTCACTGGCCTCCTTGTAGCTGATGTAACCCTGCCCCTCGTAGAGGTCGATGATCTTTTGCCGGTCCTTCAGGAGGCCCGTTTCTACATCGGTCAACCCCTGCAGCTGTTTGATGTCGCTCTCAATCTTGGCCATGGCCGCTGCGGTCAGCGCACCAGTGGCTGAGTTGTAGTTCAACTTGGGTTTGGCGGCCTCACCGGCCGCTTCGGTCTCGCCTCGGTTGATGGCGTCGAAGCGCTCTTTGACCGCATCGGCCAGGAGCGGCATCTTCCAGAGGTCAACGTAGGTCTGATTGGCCTTTTCGACGATCGCATTGCGTTTTTCCAATGCGGTCTTGAGGGTGGCCTGGTTCTCCTCAGAAAATGGGTTCAGTCCTTTGCCACCAGCGAGGAACGTGCCAAGCAGCTCAATATCGGCCCAGACCGCCTCGAAGCTGCCCATGACCGCCTTGGCCATCTGGATCACACCACGAAGCGCATCGATCACGATGGCAATGCCATACGCTGTGTCCTGAGCCCAGGTCTTGAGCGTGCCATCGTCTCGCAGCTTGACCATGGCTTCAGCCGTGTTGTGCGTGCCCAGCATCACAGCTTTTAGCTCACCGACCAATTCTTCGAGTGCAGGCAGCGCCGCCGTCACGATGGTCTGGGCGACGAAGTTGTGCTCGGCCCGCATGCGGCCCAGTGCCTTGGAGGCCTTCTCGGCAGATTCGATCTCTGCTTCAGTGAGCCGGATGTTCAGGTCCTGGTTGGCGGCCAGGTCCTTGAGGAAGGGCAGTAGTCCCGCCCCAGATTTGCCAAACAGTTCAAGCGCAATGGCCGTCTTGCCTGCCCCGTCCTCGAAATTGGACAGTTTCAGGGCAATGTCGTTCATGACTTCGGCCGGATCGCGCAGGTTTCCACCCGCATCCTTGGCCTTGATGCCCAGAAACTGCAGGGCCTGAGAAGCCCCCTTGGTCTCATCGTCCACCCCGGCCAGCCCCTTGGAGAGCTTGGTCAGGCCTACGCCAATCTGCTCCATCGCCACGCCAGAAATGGTGGCCACGGGCGCAAAGCCGGACAGGGCAGTGGCGCTCGCCCCGGTCTGTTCGGCCAGATCCTGCAGGGCGGCTACCGTTTCCAGCGTGTGGGCCACCAACTCCTTGAGCGCCCCCACCGATTCCACGCCGATGGCGATGGCAAAGGTGGTTTTGGCGACTTCGGCCACCTTCTCCAAGGAACCACGCATGGATTCCGCGTGGCGCTCCAAAAGCAATGAACTCTTGCCCAGGTCCTCGCGGAAATCGGCCGTTTCCGCTGCGAGTTTGACCACGAGGGAGCCGATATCAGCCATGCTGTGATTGCCTTATGTGGGCCCTGTGTGGACCTTGTGCGCGAACATGGCCTTGAACCGGGCCACATTGAGCTGTGTTTCGTCTTGAGGTTGGGTGGGTTGCGGCTTATCCAGGAAAGGCATGAAGTCCTCTGGCCGAAACGGCCCCGCATCCTTGGCCCGGTGGGCATTGGCAAAGGTGGAGGCCACCACACCGGTCCTGTAATCAGCCCGGTAGTCCCCGAAGGGCTCGAGCTGGTAGTACGCCATCCACTCCGTCAGCTCGTCCGAGCCCATCGATGCGAGCATCTCGCGCACCGGCAGGCCCAAAGCCAGCGCCAGCCGGAACACAAAGCGTCGCGAAGGATGGGCGATCAGTCGTTTTTTGCGGCGTCCACCTGATCAGTGCCAATGCCGTTCAGACGCTGGGACACGGCAAACACTCGGTCCAGTGCCTTGGCGCTCTTGCCTCCGAGCGACGTGATGTCACCATCGCTGAAAAGACGGTTGCCCGTCTCATCACACATGGTGAGGGAGACCAGGCGGGCACGCACGTTCTCAAGGCGGCCCTCCTTGCCAATCAAGCTGGCTTCGAAGGCGTCCCGGTCAGTACCGGTCATGGTACGCACTTGCACCTCACCGCCCCACTCCGGGACTTGGACAGTTTCACGAGGCAGATCATCGCTCTGCAGGATTTGTTCACGGGTCAACATGGATGTGTCTCTCTTTAAGCTTCGGTGATGTCGCCATCGATCTCGATGGTCACGGAGGCCTGCACGACCGCATCCACGCCGCCTTGCACGCTGAAGTGCGTGACATAGCCGTAGAAGGTCCAAGTGGCAGGATTGGTGTCGGTAAAAGTGATCTTGAACTGGCGGCGCACCCGGTTGGCCCGGTCGGTTCTCAGGCCCTGGTGCACCAGATCGTCGGGGTTGTAGTGCAGGGTCAGGGAAAGTTGCCCCTCGTCGCGCAGGCCCACTCGCTTTTCCTTGGCGGTGGAAGTCAGATTGGTCACGTCGATCACGGCGGCCTGCCCGCCAGGGCCTTGAAACGAAACCACGTTGGGGATGGTTTCAAAGGCGGTGGTGCCAAACCGGGCAATGGCAATGCCCTGCGCGGTGATTGCGGTGCTGCTCATGCAGATGCTCCTTGTTTCACGGTGAACCCACCGGCCGGTGGTAGGTGTAGTCCACGCTCACCCGGTACAGCCGGGCCTGATCTTCAAATTCACTGAGCCCC
>Ga0228700_1000362_pt1 | contig 42422 bp, 44 predicted proteins | sample McNCre317_Aug_MG_FD_178019 | JGI IMG/M metagenome (GOLD analysis project Ga0228700, IMG submission 178019) | Freshwater microbial communities from McNutts Creek, Athens, Georgia, United States - 3-17_Aug_MG | ecosystem: Environmental > Aquatic > Freshwater > Creek | place: USA: Georgia...
GGCGTAAGGTCGCCTCTCGGGTAAGCTCTCGCCCAGACATGACTTACTCGCTCAACACATTGACCCACGATCGCCGCCCCTCAGGAGCCGATGGCGACGCCAAACCCACCGGTTTTCGACGCTTTGCACAAGAAATTGCGCTCACCGCTGGTTTTGTCTTCATGGCTTTTTGGCTGTTGGCCTTGCTGACCCATTCCTCGTTGGACCCCTCCTGGACCACCACAGGTGCGGGCGGCACCGTACGCAACTTTGGCGGCCGCTTGGGCGCGTGGTTGGGCGACATGAGCTTTTTCTTGCTCGGCTACTCGGTGTGGTGGTGTTATGCGGCGGCCCTGATTGCTTGGTTGGCGGCCTTGGCCGATCGGCTGCGCGATGACGAAGACCCAGCGCCTGAACACGAAGGCTGGCGTTACACCCGCTTTGCGTTTTGGGCTGGCTTGGCACTGTTGCTCATTTCCAGCGTCGGTTTGGAATGGACGCGCTTGTATCGCTTTGAAGACCGTTTGCCCGGTCACGTCAGTGGTGGCGTGTTGGGCTATTTGGTCGGACCGTTCAGCTTGCATTGGCTGGGCTTCAACGGTTCAGGGCTGATTTTCATTGTGTTTGGTGTGGTCGGTGCGTCCTGGGTGTTTCGTTTCTCGTGGGGCCAAACCGCAGAAAACATCGGCGCCTGGATCGACGGCATGGTGGCGTCGTGGCGTGAGCGTCGCGAACGCGAAGAAGATCGGGCTTACGGCTTGGTCGCCGCACGTGAACGCGAAGAGGTGGTGTTGGAAGAGCGCGTCGAGATTGAAGTGCATCACCCCGTGCCGGTGGTGATTGAGCCCGAGATGGTCGAGGTGCCCAAGAGTGCTCGCGTCGCTAAAGAGCGCCAAAAGACCTTGTTCACCGATGCAGCGACGGATTCACGTTTGCCGCAAGTCGATTTGCTGGACGACCCCCTGGCGCGTCAAGACACCGTGGCGCCTGAAACGCTGGAAATGACCAGCCGCATGATTGAGAAAAAACTCAAAGACTTCGGTGTGGAAGTGCGTGTGGTGGCCGCGTCGCCCGGTCCTGTGATCACGCGCTACGAGATCGAGCCCGCCACAGGCGTGAAGGGCTCGCAGGTCTTGAACCTTGCCAAAGACTTGGCGCGATCTTTGTCGCTGGTCTCCATCCGCGTGGTGGAAACCATTCCTGGCAAAAACTACATGGCCTTGGAATTGCCCAATGCCAAACGCCAGTCGATTCGTTTGAGCGAAATTTTGGGCTCCGATGTGTACAACGAAGCCAAGTCCTTGTTGACCATGGGCTTGGGCAAAGACATTGTGGGCAACCCTGTGGTGGCCGATTTGGCCAAGATGCCCCACGTCTTGGTGGCCGGTACAACCGGTTCGGGTAAATCGGTGGGTATCAACGCCATGATTTTGTCCTTGCTCTACAAGGCCGAAGCCCGCGATGTGCGCTTGCTCATGATCGACCCCAAGATGTTGGAAATGTCGGTCTATGAAGGCATTCCACATCTGTTGGCGCCTGTGGTGACCGACATGCGCCAAGCCGCGCACGGTCTGAACTGGTGCGTGGGCGAAATGGAAAAACGCTACAAGCTCATGAGCAAGCTCGGCGTGCGTAACCTCGCCGGTTACAACGCCAAGATTGACGAAGCTGCGGCGCGTGAAGAATTCATTTACAACCCTTTCAGCTTGACGCCCGAGCAACCCGAGCCGCTGCAACGCTTGCCCCACATCGTGGTGGTGATTGACGAGTTGGCTGACTTGATGATGGTGGTGGGCAAGAAGATTGAAGAGCTCATTGCGCGTCTGGCCCAAAAGGCACGCGCGGCGGGCATTCACCTGATCTTGGCCACCCAGCGTCCAAGCGTGGATGTGATCACGGGCCTGATCAAAGCCAATATTCCTACGCGGATTGCGTTCTCGGTCGGCTCCAAAATTGACAGCCGCACCATCCTCGACCAAATGGGCGCCGAAGCCTTGCTCGGTATGGGCGACATGCTCTACATGGCCAGCGGCACGGGCTTTCCAGTGCGAGTGCATGGTGCGTTTGTGAGCGACGAAGAAGTGCACCGTGTGGTCAGTTACTTGAAGACCCAAGGCGAGCCCGACTACATCGAAGGCGTGCTCGAAGGCGGCACCGTCGATGGTGACGGCAACCCTGCGGGTCCTGATTTGTTTGGCGACGCACCCGCTGAAAAAGATCCCATGTACGACCAAGCAGTCGAGGTGGTGCTCAAGAACCGCAAGGCCAGCATTTCGCTCGTGCAACGCCACTTGAAGATTGGCTACAACCGCGCTGCGCGTTTGGTGGAAGACATGGAAAAAGCCGGCATGGTCAGCGCCATGAGCAGCAATGGCCAGCGTGAAATCTTGGTACCCAAGCGTGACGAGTGATCGAGATGCATAAGTTGGCCACGCAGGCATCTCCATCAAGCGCCAACAGCATCGTTTGGCGTGTGGCATCTGTGCTGGCCACGGTGGTTTGGTGTGCCAGTGCCGCCTCAGCCAGCAGCCTGGACACCCTGGAAGCTTTTTTGAAGTCCACCCAAAGTGGGCGTGCCGACTTCACGCAAGTGGTCACGTCGCCCCCCAAAGCAGGGCAAACCACGGGGCGCAGCAAAACCTCGACCGGGCAGTTCTCGTTTGTGCGTCCGACGCGGTTTCGTTTTGACTATGTCAAACCCTTTCCTCAAGTCATCGTGGCCGATGGTCAAACCCTTTGGCTCTATGACGCTGACCTGGAGCAAGTGACTGCGCGCAAGCAAGCCCAAGCCTTGAACAGCACACCCGCAGCCTTGGTGGCCACGGCGGTGGATGTGAATGCCTTGCAAAAAGAATTCAACTTGGAAGCGCAAGCCGATGCCGATGGTTTGCAGTGGGTGCAAGCCACGCCCAAAAATCGCGACAGCACCATCCAATCGGTGCGCTTGGGTCTGCGTGCGCAGGGCGCGCAGGTGAGTTTGGGCAAGCTCGACATCTTGGATGCCATGGGCCAACGCTCGGTGCTGAGCTTTGAGCGCTTCGAGGTGAACCCCGCCAGCTTGGGTGCAGCGCAGTTCAACTTTGCGGTGCCCAAAGGTGTGAGCGTCATTCGTCCTTAAGAGGCGCCATGACACAGGCTCAGCCCGTGCTGCAAGGACTTCCTGCGCTGCTGAATCACAACACCCGTTTGGTGGTGTTAGGCAGTTTTCCTGGGGTGGCGTCGCTCAAAGCGCAGCAGTATTACGGCCACCCGCACAACCAGTTTTGGAAAATCGTGGCCACGCTGCTCTCCCCCAACGCCGCAGACGTGTTGTCAATGCCGTATGCCGAGCGCACGCAATGGTTGCTCAAGCAAGGCGTGGGCCTGTGGGATGTGTACGCCGCCTGCGAGCGCGAGGGCAGTTTGGATGCCAACATTCAAAACGCCCAGCCCAATGATCTGCCCAGTCTGCGCACCCGTTGCCCTGCCTTGGTGGCGATTGCCCACAACGGGGGCGAGAGCTTCAAACACGCCAAACTCACGCGCGCTTTAGGTTTGCCTGTCCATCGTTTGCCATCGACCAGCCCGGCGAATGCCAGTTGGTCTTTTCAGCGCAAACTCGATGCTTGGCGTGAAGTGTTTGACGCCGTGGGTTTGCTGCGTTGATCAACGTTCGCGTTGGATGATGAAGGCGTTGTTTACTGCGGTGAATCCCACCTTCGGGTAGTAGCCCATCGCACCCGGCGCAGACAACAGAATCAAAGAAACTTCAACGCCTAGTGCTTGGCGAGCATGCGTGAGCAGCGCATCACCGATGCCTTGCCGCTGGTAGGCCTTGTCCACCGCCAAATCCGACAGGTAACAACAGTAGCTGTGATCCGTCAAACCACGGGCAAGTCCCACCAACACCTCGCCATGCCAAGCACTGACGATCAGATTGGCATGGGCAAACATGTGCGCAATGCGTTGCGCATCGTGCGTGGGCCGTGTGATGCCCGAGGCATCGAAGACACGGATCACGTCTGAGGTTGAAAGCGGCGTGTTGATTTGGTAGTGAATGTCTTGCATGGGCTGTTCGGCGTGGTCATCGTCATGGTGCAACTTCTGATGGGCTGAGTTTATGGCCGCAGGCTTGGCTTGGGCCCTTCGCTACACTCACAGCCTGTACAAATCTAAGCCTTTTTCAGCGTGTCCTCCACCCACATCCCTCTTGCCGAACGTTTGCGTCCCCGCACGTTGGGCGAGGTCATTGGGCAGCAGCATGTGCTGGGCGAGGGCATGGCCCTGCGGGTGGCCTTTGAATCAGGGCAGCCGCACAGTTGCATTTTGTGGGGCCCACCCGGGGTTGGCAAAACCACCATCGCCCGTTTGATGGCTGATGCGTTTGATGCGCAGTTCCTGTCCATCAGTGCCGTGCTCGGCGGTGTGAAAGAAATTCGCGAAGCGGTGGAGCAAGCCATGGCCGTGCGCGATTCGTTAGACCCCAAACGCACCATCATGTTTGTGGACGAGGTGCACCGCTTCAACAAAAGCCAGCAAGACGCGTTTTTGCCGCATGTCGAATCCGGGTTGTTCACCTTCATTGGCGCGACCACCGAGAACCCTTCGTTCGAAGTGAACTCGGCTTTGTTGTCGCGGGCGGCGGTGTATGTGTTGCAGTCGCTCAGTGCCGAAGACCTGGCCCAAATCATTGCCAAAGCTCAAGCCATTGGTGCTGTGCCAACGCTGGAAGATGCCGCTGTGCAGCGGCTCATTGCGTATGCCGATGGCGACGCGCGACGCTTGCTCAACACGCTAGAGACTTTGGCTGTTGCTGCAACCCGCGAAAAGCTGGAAGAAATCAACGACGCCTGGCTCATGCGCGTGTTGGGCGAGCGCATGCGCCGCTACGACAAAGGCGGCGAACAGTTTTACGACACCATCAGCGCCTTGCACAAATCGGTGCGCGGCTCCGACCCCGATGCTGCGCTGTATTGGCTGGTGCGCATGCTCGACGGTGGGGCTGAGCCCAAATACATGGCGCGTCGTTTGATTCGCATGGCGGCGGAAGACATTGGCTTGGCCGACCCACGCGCACTGCGCCTGGCACTCGATGCGGCAGAGGTCTATGAGCGCTTGGGCTCGCCCGAGGGTGAATTGGCCTTGGCCGAGTGCGTGGTGTATTTGGCTGTGGCGCCTAAATCGAACGCGGTCTACAAGGCCTACAACGAAGCCCGCGCGCTTGTCAAAAAAGACGGCACCCGTCCCGTGCCCATGCATCTGCGCAATGCCCCTACGAAGATGATGAAAGACATGGACTGGGGCAAGGGCTACCGTTACGCGCATGATGAAGAAGATGGTTTTGCCGCCGGCGAAAATTACATGCCCAAAGGTTTGGAAACTACGGACTTCTACCACCCTGTTGAACGCGGTTTAGAGATCAAAATCGCCGACAAGTTGCGCCACCTGCGCGACAAAAACAAACAAGCAGGTCAATAACACATGGACGTTTTGCTTCAACAAGTCATCAATGGCTTGGTGCTCGGCAGCATGTACGCGCTGGTGGCCTTGGGTTACACCATGGTCTACGGCATCATCAACCTCATCAACTTTGCGCACGGCGAGGTGTTGATGGTGGGCGCTTTGTGCAGCTGGTCGGTGATTGGTTTTCTGCAACCCCTCATGCCTGGCACGCCCGGTTGGGTTTTGCTGTTGATTTCCATGGTGTTGGCCTCTGTCGCGGCAGCAGCCTTGAACTATGTGATTGAAAAAATTGCCTACCGCCCCTTGCGCCGTGCGCCCAAACTGGCGCCTCTCATCACAGCGATTGGCATGTCCATCTTGCTGCAGACCTTGGCGATGATTGTGTGGAAACCCAACTACAAACCGTTTCCCTCGCTGTTGCCCACCACACCGTTTGAAATTGGCGATGCTGTGATCACACCCACGCAGCTGATGATTTTGGGGCTCACGGCGGTCGCCTTGGCCATTCTGTCGTGGCTGGTCAATCGCACCCAACTCGGTCGCGCCATGCGCGCCACGGCTGAGAACCCACGCGTGGCCAGTTTGATGGGCGTCAAACCCGATCTGGTTATCTCGGCCACCTTTGTCATTGGTGCTGTGTTGGCCACCATTGCTGGCGTCATGTGGGCCATGAACTACGGTACCGCCCACCATGCGATGGGCTTCATGCCAGGCTTGAAGGCCTTTACCGCCGCTGTGTTTGGTGGCATTGGCAACTTGGCTGGTGCGGTGGTGGGTGGCTTGCTGCTGGGCCTGATTGAATCGATTGGCTCGGGCTACTTGGGCGACCTCACAGGCGGTGTGCTCGGCAGCCACTACACCGACATCTTGGCTTTTATTGTGTTGATTGCCATGCTGACCCTGCGCCCTTCGGGCTTGCTGGGTGAACGCGTGGCAGACCGGGCCTGATCACCATGACCACGACGCACAAAATCTTTTCCAACCGCTGGCTGCTGGCCGTGTTGCTGTTGGCCTTGCCCTTGGGGCTGCAGCAGGTAGGTAACGCCTGGGTGCGCATTGCAGATATGTCGCTGCTTTATGTGTTGCTGGCCTTGGGCTTGAACATTGTGGTGGGTTACGCGGGCTTGCTGGACTTGGGCTACGTGGCGTTTTTTGCCGTCGGTGCTTATTTGTATGCCTTGCTGGCCTCGCCGCATTTGACCGAGGTGTTTCCTTGGATCGCAATGATGTTTCCCGAGGGCTTGCACCTGAGTTTTTGGTGGGTCTTGCCACTGGCCGCTGGTTTGGCGGGTTTGTTTGGCGTGCTGCTGGGCGCCCCTACCTTGAAGTTGCGTGGCGACTACCTGGCCATCGTGACCTTGGGGTTTGGCGAAATCATTCGCGTGTTTTTGAACAATTTGGACAACCCCGTCAACATCACCAACGGGCCCCGAGGGCTCGGGCAGATTGATGCGGTCTCACTGTTTGGCTACTCGCTGTCCAAGCGCTTGGATCTGGGCTTCATCGAGCTGCCTTCGGTCACGCTGTACTACTACCTCTTTCTCTCGTTGGTGGTGCTGAGTGTGGTGATTTGCCATCGGCTTGAATACTCACGCATTGGCCGCGCATGGATGGCGATTCGTGAAGACGAAATTGCCGCCAAAGCCATGGGCTTGAACACACGCAACTTGAAACTCATGGCCTTTGGCATGGGGGCCTTGTTTGGCGGCGTCTCTGGGGCGATGTTTGCGAGCTTTCAAAGCTTTGTCTCGCCCGAGTCCTTCAGCCTCATGGAGTCGGTGATGATTGTGGCCATGGTGGTGTTGGGTGGCTTGGGTCATTTGCCGGGTGTGATTTTGGGTGCGGTGTTGTTGGCGGCCTTGCCCGAGGTGTTGCGCTTTGTGGCCGGGCCCTTGCAAGAGATGACCGATGGCCGCTTGGACGCCGCCATCATGCGCCAGTTGTTGATTGCGTTGGCCATGGTCACCATCATGCTGTGGAAGCCCCGTGGTTTGTGGCCCACACCCGAGCATGGCAAAAACCTCAACCCACAAGGCGGTGTGCGATGAGTAGCCCTGAACTGGTGTTGAACGTCGCGGGTATTTCCAAACGCTTTGGTGGCTTGCAAGCGCTGACGGATGTGGGCATGCAAATTGAACGTGGTCAGGTCTATGGCCTGATCGGCCCCAATGGCGCAGGCAAAACCACATTCTTCAATGTCATCACCGGCCTGTACACGCCCGACAGCGGCAGCTTTGCCTTGGCAGGCAAGCCGTATGCACCAACCGAGGTGCACCGTGTGGCACAGGCAGGCATTGCACGCACGTTTCAAAACATCCGCTTGTTCGCCGAAATGACCGCGTTGGAAAACGTGATGGTGGGCCGCCATGTGCGCACGGGTTCTGGTTTGTTGGGTGCAATTTTCAGAACCCCCCAATTCAAAGCCGAAGAACTGGCCATTGAGCAACGTGCGCGCGAACTGCTGGACTACGTGGGCATTGCCGATTTGGCTGACTACAAAGCCCGCACCTTGAGTTATGGCGATCAGCGTCGCTTAGAAATTGCCCGAGCCCTGGCCACCGACCCGCAACTCATCGCGCTGGACGAACCTGCTGCCGGCATGAATGCCACCGAAAAAGTGCAGCTGCGCGCCTTGATTGACAAAATTCGCCACGACCACCGCACCGTGCTGTTGATTGAGCACGATGTGAAGTTGGTCATGGGCCTGTGCGACCGCGTGACTGTGCTCGACTACGGCAAGGTCATTGCCCAAGGCACACCAGCCGAGGTGCAACGCGATCCCCAAGTGATTGAAGCCTATCTCGGTACGGGAGCGCACTGACATGACACATCACCACGCCAACGTACTGCTCAAGGTCGACGATCTGCACGTCGGCTATGGCGGCATTCAGGCCGTCAAAGGCGTGAGCCTGGAAGTACGTGAGGGCGAATTGGTCTCACTCATTGGCTCCAACGGTGCAGGCAAAACCACCACCATGAACGCCATCACCGGGCTCTTGGCATTGGGCGCTGGCCAGATTGAATTGGCTGGGCGCAACATCGCGGGTCAAGGTCCGTGGGACTTGGTGCAGCAAGGCCTGGCCATGGTGCCCGAAGGGCGCGGTGTGTTCACGCGCATGACCATTGTCGAGAATCTGCAAATGGGTGCCTACATCCGCGATGACACGCAAGCCATTGCGCAAGACATGGAACGCGTGTTCACCACCTTTCCACGCCTCCAAGAGCGCCGCGATCAACTGGCCGGTACTCTGTCGGGGGGCGAGCAACAAATGTTGGCCATGGGCCGGGCCTTGATGAGCCGCCCCAAGATGCTGTTGCTCGATGAGCCCTCGATGGGTTTGTCGCCTCTGATGGTGGACAAGATTTTTGAAGTCATCCGCGATGTGTCGGCCCAAGGTGTGACGATTTTGCTGGTCGAACAAAACGCCAGCCGCGCGCTGCAAATTGCAGACCGTGCCTATGTGATGGAGTCCGGTCTGATCACCCTCAGCGGGCCCGCAGATGATCTGCTGCACGACCCCAAAGTACGGGCCGCTTATTTAGGAGAATAAGAACCATGGCCAAGCAACTCAGTGCGGACGACATCGCTCACTACCAAACACAAGGGTTTGTGATTCCGCCTTATCGCTTAGAGCCTGAATTCTTGAAAGAGTTGCAAGATGCACTCAACACCTTGATTGCCAACAACCCGGGTGTGCGCCCTGAAAAACTCGTCAGCGCCCACATCGAAGGTCGCAACGACGAAGGCGTGCATGGCAGCCAGCGCTTCTTAGATCTGGCCATGCACAAACCCATCGTGGACATGGTGGAGCAAATCATCGGGCCTGACATCATCTTGTGGGGCTGCCATGTGTTTTGCAAACCTGCCAGTGAAGGCTTTGAAACACCTTGGCACCAAGACGGTCACTACTGGCCCATCCGCCCCTTGGCCACTTGCACGGTGTGGGTGGCCTTGGAGCCCAGCACACGCGAGAACGGCTGCTTGCGCGTGATTCCAGGTTCGCACCGCGACCACGTGCTGCACGAGCACTTGCATGAGGATCGCAACGATTTGGTGTTGAACCAACGCATGGCCGAAGGCACTTTCGATGAGGCACAAGCGGTTGATTTGGAATTGCAGCCCGGCCAAATGTCCATGCACGATGTCTACATGATTCACGGCGCCAAAGCCAACACCTCGACTCAGCGCCGCACGGGGGTGGCCTTGCGCTTCATGCCTGGCAGTTCTTTGTTTGACCGCGACTTGCGGCCTGTCGATGGCAAAACCGGTGTGCCCGTGAGTTTTGGGACGCGCCCCTTGTGGCTGTTGCGCGGCCAAGACCGCACCGGACACAACGACTTTCAAGTCGGTCACCGCTGAGCGCCGCGTGCATGTCGGGCGCTCACCTCACGCTCTCGTATCTGCCGGTGGTGTCGGTGATGCGCTTGTGGCATGGCCATGAGGTTTGACGAGGCTTCGTCAAACACGCATCAGCTCAGCCTTCCATCACCCAAATGATCACTTGCTTGGCCACAAAGCCCAACATGCCAAAGGCCAACACCAGAAACAACACAAAGGTGCCGAACTTGCCGGCCTTGGATTCACGGGCGAGCTGAAAAATAATGAACAGCATGTAGAGCATGAAGCCCGTGATGCCGAAGGTCAGCCCAAATTGGGCGAATTGTTCTTCTGTCATACCCACTCAATGCGCTGCAGGATCGTAGGCCACCAAATCGCGATACGCATGCCAACTGGCGTGTCCCAACATCGGCACCACCGCCAGCAATCCTAAAAACATAGAGCCAATGCCCAGCGCGGTGAACAGGCTCAGCAGTGCCGCCCAACACGCCATCGCGAAGGGGTTGAGCGCAATCACGCGCCAGCTGGTGCCCACCGCTTGCCAGAGCGTGAGCGTGGGATGGTCGAGCAGCAAAGGAATGGTCACCAAGGTGGAGGCAAACATGAGCGAGGCCATCAGGCTGCTCATCAACACCCAAATTTCAAACAGACCAAAGTGCGGTTGCATCACCACCAGGCGCACAAAGTCGGCTGGGGTGTAGACGCTGGCAGGCAGCATCCAATGAATCAAGGCGGCTGAACACACCAACCAACCTGCGCTGGCCAGCGAGAGCAACAAACCAAACTGACCCAGCCGCGCATCGCCGCTGAGCCAGACCCGCAACGCATCCGACAGCGTGGCTTCTTCATCGCGCTCCAGCATACGGCTGATTTCATACAAGCCTGTGGCTAGTAAAGGTGCCAACATCATGCACACCGAGAGCATCGCGGCGATCCACCAAAAATCGTGGCGGGCGTACCAAAACAAAGCGCCCCCGGTCAGCGCCAAAATCAAACCATGCATCACGCCCGGTGTGGGGCAGCGCTCCATATCGCGCCATGCCAGGGCCAGCCAATGGATGGGCCGCGACATTTCTACTTCGCGTGCTTCGAGTCGGGGGTGGCGTGTGGGGGTCATGACTTCAGTCCACATGTGCGCCGCTGGCTTTGACCACGGCTTCGTATTTAGAAAATTCAGCGCCCATGAATTGCCCAAACGCTTGCGGCGTGCTGGGAACAGGTTCAGCCATCAAGTTGGCAAAACGCGCTTGGGTCTCAGGCGCTTGCAGTGCGTGCACAAAAGCTTGGTTCAAACGCTGCACCACCACGCTGGGCGTGCCCGCTGGGGCCACCAAGCCCCACCAGGTGTCGACCGAAAAACCCTGCCACAACTCAGCCAGCGCTGGCACAGCGGGCAAGGCCGCACTGCGCGTGGGCGTGGTCACGGCCAATGCCAGCAGCTTGCCGCTTTGAATATTCGGCGCTGCAGTGGCTAGGTTGTCGAAGTTGAAATCGACCTGGCCCGACAGCAAGGCCAGTTGAGCAGGGCTGCCACCGTTGTACGGAATGTGCACCGCATACACGCCCGCGCGGGCTTTGAACAACTCGCCCGCCAAATGGCCAGCACTGCCATTGCCGCCCGAACCGTAGTTGAGGCGACCGGGGTTGGCCCGTGCGTAGCGCAAGAAGTCTGGCAGCGATGCAATGCCCAATCGTTTGGCCGTGTTGGCGTTGATCACCAACACATTGGGAACGCGCACGATTTGTGTGATGGGTGTGAAGTCTGTCGCTGCGTTGTAAGGCATGCGACGGTAAAGCCAAGGGTTGACCGCATGCGTCGCGGTGGCGGCGATGCCAATCACCGAGCCATCGGGTGTGGCTTTGGCCACCACATCGGCGCCGATGTTGCCGCCTGCGCCAGGCCTGTTTTCCACAATGATGGGCCCCAAGCTGTCTTTCACACGCTCGGCCAACACGCGCGCGGTGACGTCAATAGGTCCACCCGCCGCGTAGGGCACGATCAAGCGAATCGGTTTGGTTTGCGCTTGGACGGTGTTGCATAAGCTCAGCAGCCCCAGCGCAACAAGCGCGAGGCGGCGTGTGGGCCATGTGGTCATGTGGGTGTTCAAGCTGTACCCAGTTTCAGTCTATGCGTGCGCCAGAGCGCTTGATGATGGGGGCCCATTTGACTGATTCGTCGTGAATCAACTTGGCAAATTGCTCGGGCGTGCCACCAATCGGATCCAGCCCAGCGGCTTTGAGGCGCTCTTTCACAGCCGGGTCATTCAATGCTGCATTGAGCGCGCTGTTGATGCGATCCACCACCGCACGCGGTGTGCCTGCTGCCACCAGCACACCGTTCCAGGCCAAGGCTTCAAAGCCTTTGAGTTCAGGCACGCCGCTCTCGGCCACCGTAGGCACATCGGGCAACAGGGCATAGCGTTGTGCGCTGGTGACGGCGAGGTATTTCAAACGCCCTTGTTTGACTTGGGGCGCGAGCACCGTGGGAACCGACGCAATGAGTTGCGTGTCGCCCGACAAGGTGGACATCACCGCTGGCGGGCTGCCGTTGAAGGGAATGTGCACCGCGTAGGTTTGCGTGATGGCCTTGATGTACTCCATCGTCAGGTGCGACGAGCTGCCATTGCCCACCGATGCAAAGTTGTATTTGCCGGGCGATGACTTGAGCAAGCTGGTCAGCTCGCGCATGTTCTGGGCTGGCAAGTTGATGTTGACCGCAATCACATTCGGTTGCGAAGTGGTGATCATCACCGCCTGCAAATCTTTTTCAGGGTGGTAACTCAGCTTGGGGTAGAGGTAGGGCGCAAACGACAGCGGCCCGTTGTACGACATGACCCAGGTGTAGCCGTCCGGTGTTGACTTGGCCACCTCGTTGGTGCCCACCGTGCCACCGGCTTGGGGTTTGTTCTCGACCACCACCGCCTGTCCCAAATTGTCTTTGAGGCGGTCTTGCATGGCGCGTGCAATCACGTCCAAAGAGGAACCTGCAGGCGCCACCACCACCCAACGGATGGGTTTGTTTGGAAAGTTTGGCGCGCTTGCATGGGTGCCTTGCGCATGGGCGGCGTTGATGAGGCCCAAGCTCCCAGTCAGCGCCAGGCCGACCCATGCAGAACCTGTGGCGAGCCAAGTGCAACGCTTTACGAATGTGCGACGCTTTGCGAATGTGCGGTGTGACGGTGCTGTCATGGTGTTTCCTGATCGTTTTTACGCTTTGTCGGCGGCCGAGGTGAAAGAGTCTGCATAGAACTCATCCGATGGCAAACCGGCTTGTGTGTAGGCTGCGCGGGCCGAGTCCACCACAATGGGCGCGCCGCAAGCGTAGACCTGATGGCCGCTGAGGTCGGGTATGTCTTGCAACACGGCTGCGTGTACAAATCCTGTGCGGCCAGTCCAGTGGTCCTCGGGCAAGGCGTCTGAGATGACGGGCACATAGGTCAGGTTGGGCATGGTGGCGGCTTGGGCTTGTACCCAGTCGTGCATGTACAGGTCGGCCGGACGACGGCCACCCCAATACAGCGTGACGGGGCGTGTGATGCCTTTGTGTTCCATGTGCTCAAGAATCGCCTTGATCGGCGCAAAGCCTGTGCCCGACGCCAAGAACACCAAGGGCTTCTCGGAGTCTTCGCGCAAGAAGAAGCTGCCCTGTGGGCCTTCGATGCGTTGGATTTCTTTTTCTTTCATCGCGCCAAACACATGGTCGGTGAACTTGCCGCCTGGCATGTGGCGGATGTGCAGCTCAATCGCAGGTGCGCCCTCGACCAAGGTGTGCGGCGCATTGGCCATGGAGTAGCTGCGGCGGTCGCCATCGCGCAACAAAAAGTCGATGTACTGGCCGGCGTGGAACTTCATCACATCGTTGGCGGGCAGTTGCAGCTTGACGACCATCACATCGTGTGAGGCCTTGTCGAGCGAGATCACGCGCACTGGCATTTTCTTGATCGGGTGAGCGCCTTCTTCCACCACCTGGCGCGACTCCAACACCACGTCGCTGTGGGCCGTGGCGCAGCAGGTGAGGACAAAGCCGTTGGCTTCTTCTTCAGCGCTCAAGGCTTTGTCTTGGTGGGTGCCGTGGCTCACGTCACCCGAAATCTTTTTGCATTTGCAGGAGCCGCAAGCGCCGTCTTTGCAACCGTAGGGCAGGCCAATGCCTTGGCGCAGGCCAGCGGCCAGCAAGGTTTCGTCAGAGGTGGCGGTGAAAGCGCGGCCGCTGGGTTGGACCGTGATGTTGAAACTCATCTTTGGGTATCCTTGAACATTTACAGACGCTATTTTGCCTTCCAACCAAACCCCTCTTGGCGCACTGCCTTCCCGCTTCAAACGCGAGCGTTTGCTCATCGTGGGTTGCGGCGATGTGGGGGTGCGCGTGGCGCATGTGCAGCGCCATGTGCGTGTGCTGGCCTTGACCTCCAGCGCGCAACGTGTGGCTGAGTTGCGTGGTTTGGGCGTGACGCCCCTGCGCGGGAATTTAGATAAGCCGTCTACCCTCCAACGTTTGGCCGGCTTGGCCACCCGCGTGCTGCATTTGGCACCACCGCCTTTGCACGGCAACACCGACCCACGCACGCTGGCGCTGACGCGGGCCTTGATGCAACGCACGCCACCTCGCACGCTGGTGTATGGATCTACCAGTGGTGTGTATGGTGACTGCGAGGGTGCGTGGGTGAGCGAACAACGCCTGGTGAACCCGGCCACGCCGCGCGCGCAGCGGCGCGTGGATGCCGAGCAGCGCGTGCGCCATCACGCACGCTTGCGCAGTCACGCCGTGCGGGTGAGCATTTTGCGCATCCCAGGCATTTATGCATCCGACCGTGAAGGTGGCACACCGCGTGAGCGTTTGTTGCGCGGCACGCCCGTGTTGCAAGCGGCAGATGACGTGTTCACCAACCACATCCATGCCAACGATTTGGCGCGGGCCTGTCAGCTGGCGCTGTGGCGGGGCAAGACCCAGCGTGCCGTCAATGTGAACGACGACAGCCAAATGCGCATGGGCGACTACTTTGACATGGCCGCTGCGCTCTATGGCTTGCCCATGCCGCCACGCATCAGTCGCGCGCAAGCGCAGACGGACATGTCTGCCATGCAATTGAGTTTCATGAGTGAATCACGCCGCTTGGTGAACACCCGCATGAAGCGCGAGCTGCGTTTGCAGCTACGCTATCCGCACGTGCAAGACGGCTTGGCACCGTCGCTCAATCAAACTTGATGTTGCCTGCCTTGATGGCTTTGGCCCAACTGGCGGTGTCACGCTCCAAGAGCTTGGTGGTGTTCTCGGGTGTGAGGTAGCGCACTTCCACGCCTGCGGCATCGGCGCGTTGCTTGGTCTCTGGCAGCTCCATGCTGCGTTTGACGTCGGCCGAGAGTTTTTGCACCACGTCTTTGGGCGTGCCGCTGGCCACATACAAGGCCACCCACGACTCCAACTCAAAACCACTCAAGCCCGCTTCGGCGGCGGTGGGCACTTGGGGCAATTGGGGGTGACGTGTTTTGCCTGTCACCGCCAAGGCTTTGAGCTTGCCGCTTTGCACATGGCCCATGACCGAGGGCGGTGTGCTGATGAACACCTGCACTTGACCTGCGAGCACATCTTGAATTGCTTGACCTGAACCTTTGTAAGGCACATGCGTCATGTCAATGCCGGTTTGCTGCTTGAAAATTTCCGTCCCAATGTGCGACACCGAGCCATTGCCCTGCGAGGCGTAGTTCACCTTACCTGGGTTTTGTTTGGCCCAGGCAATGAACTCTTTCAAGGTGTTGGCAGGCACCGAGGGGTGGACCGCAATCACGTTGGTGGCCACGGTGATCAAGCCCACGGGCGTGAGGTCTTTCAAGTCCCAGGGCAGTTTGTCCATCAGGATAGGGTTGGCAATGTGATAGCCCGAGTACGACACCAACACGGTGTAGCCATCTTTGGGGCTGCGTGCCACCAGCGAATACGCGAGGTTGCCGCTGCCACCGGGCTTGTTGTCGACCACCACCGATTGGCCTGCCAGGCGCGCCAACGGATCGCTCAGTAAACGGGCCGAGGTGTCGAGCAAACCACCGGGCGGATTGGGCACCACCAAGGTGATGGGTTTGCTGGGATAGGTGTCGGCATGTGTCAACGTGCCTGTCAAACAGGCGGCGCTCAGGGCCAACGCGCAAGCCAAGGTGTGTGTCAAGGTGCGGCGGGAGATGTGTGTCATGGGTGTCTGCCTTTGAGGGGTTAACGCATACCAATGTGCACCGCACCAAAAATGGTTTGTGCTTCGCGGGGCATGCAGCGCCAGTATTGGGGGCTGGCTTCGACGGTGCCTTTCAACGCTACGGCGGCCGACCACATCCAACGTGGGTTGTACAAGAAGGCGCGCGCCAGGGCAACCAGATCGGCATCGCCACGGGCCAAGATGTCTTCGGCTTGTTGCGGCTCGGTGATCAAGCCCACGGCAATGGTGGGCAGCCCTGTTTTTTGTTTCACCACTTTGGCGAATGGCACTTGGTATTCGGGGCCAATGGCAATCTTTTGCTGCGGTGACACACCGGCCGATGAGATGTGCACAAAGTCGGCACCTGCCAGTTTCAAGCGCAGCGCAAAGTCGGCGGTTTCTTCGAGCGTCCAGCCGCCTTCCACCCAATCGGTGGCCGACAGGCGCATGCCCAAGCTGCCTTTGTAGACCGCACGCACGGCTTGAAACACTTCCATCGGAAAGCGTGTGCGGCCGTCAAAGTTGCCGCCATAACCGTCTGTGCGCGCATTGGCCAAAGGAGACAAAAACTGATGCAACAAATAACCGTGCGCACCGTGCAGCTCAATCGCTTCAATGCCCATGGCATCGGCACGCTGTGCGGCTTGGGCAAAGGCGTGTTTGATGTCTTCTAGGCCTTGTGCGCTGATTTCATCGGGCGCTGTCTCGTTGGGCAAATGGGGCAAAGCCGAAGGCGCTTCAGGCTGCCAACCGCCGTGTGCCGCATCGACCAACTGCCCGCCTTGCCAGGGCGCAGCGCTGGACGCTTTGCGGCCTGCATGGGCGAGTTGAATGCACACCGGCACCTTAGGCGCCATGTGACGTGCACGACCGAGTTTGTCGCTCATGGCTGCGGCGGTGACGTCGTCCCACAGGCCCAAGCAATAGGGAGTGATGCGCGCGCGCGGTGTGACGGCCGTGGCTTCGATGATGAACAGGCCCGCTCCGCTGTTGAGCAGATTGCTCCAGTGCATCAGGTGCCAGTCGGTGGCCATGCCATCCACGGCCGAGTACTGGCACATGGGGGCAATCACGGCACGGTTGGCCAAAGTCAACGGGCCACGGGGGGAGGTGAGGGTGAATTCAGAAAAGAGGTGGCTCAAGGAAGACTCCAGAAACAAAAACGCCTGCAGGCGAGGCAGGCGTGGATCGTAGTCAGGACGCCGCCAAAGATATGGCAAGTGCGCGACAAGTGGGGTTATTTTTTGTGCTCAAACACATCCAGCCGGTCATTGATTTGATCCACTTCGTGTTTGATGCCTGCCAGGCGCCCGTGGAAGGCCTCAATGAACTTTTCGTGCTGCGTATGCTGTGCTGTAGTCTGCGTCGCTTGACGTTGCGCCGCTGTTGCTGCGACGGTTGTTTTTGTTTTGGCGCTGACGGCGCCAAGTGCTGCTGGCGCTGGTTTGGTGGCGCTTGGTGCAGGGCTGCTGGTCGGAAAATCCACCTGCTTGCGTTCTGTCGCCGTGGACGGCAAGGCCTCAAAGTGGTCTTTGAGATGCTCGTCATCCAGCGCTTGGCGGTTGTCAGCAGGTGGTAGATCTTGAGGAGCGGCTTGTCGGTTCAGCTCGGGCGCCGGTGTGTCAATGCCTTGATGGTTGGCCGGGACCATGCCACCCTCGCCCGCCGCTTGGTGGTTGTCGCTCGCCGCCAGTGTGGGAGCGGGCTGGGTGTTGTTTGCCACTGCGTTGTGTGGCAACGCTTGGGTGTTGTCGGTGGCTGCGTCAGTCTCAAATGCCGCGCGGTTGCTGCCCTCTGTCTTGCTGGGAAGTGCCTGCAAATTAGCAGCGGCCGTTTCTTCGTCAATGCGCTGTTGATTGGCGGGCAGTGCATCCTTGTCCAGCGTTTGGCGGTTATCTTCCAACGCGTCGGTTGGAACACCTTGCACGTTGGCTGCAACGGTGTCGATGGGCACGCCTTGCACATTGGGTCCACCGCTTGCCTTGTTGGCCAAGGCTTGCTTGTTGGGCGTGATAGGACTGTTACCGTCTAGCTTTTGTTGGTTGGCTTGGACCTTGTCAACCGGCACATTTTGGGTATTGGCTGCGATGGTGTTGACGGGCACATCTTGAACATTCGCTGCAATGGTGTCGATGGGCACACCCTGCACATTGGGCGCACTTTGCGCATCGCTGGCAAGCCCCTGACGGTTGGTGGCGAGCTTGTCGTTGCCTTCTATTTTTTGTTGGTTGGCTTCGATCACATCTAGCGAAATGTTTTGCACATTGGCCGCAAGTGCATCTGTGCCAATGTTCTGCACATTTTTAGCCAGCTTGTCGGCCGCAATGCCTTGAATATTGGGGCGCGTTTGGCTCGACTCTTGAGGGGCCGCCTGAGGTTGGGCTCCAGGATCTTTGGTAGCAACCGCTTCTTTGGCGCCTGGTGCACCATGTGTTGTTGGCAGGGTTGGGTGAGAACCTTCGCCTTCATGGCCCAGCTGCTCTAAATACAGGTCGTCATCGCTTTTGGTTTCAAACGCGATTTTTTTCTCCAAGGTTTCTTCGGCCTTGGAAGTGACGATGTTCTTGGGTGTTTTGGCATTGCCAGTGCGCTCGGACACGCTCACGCTGTGCGATGTGCCGCTTCTCACGATCCCTGAAAAATCATCGTCTTTCATAGTGTCAAAGATGGCTGCGAGTTGGAGTGGTGAAGAACAGATGCGTTGCGTAAAGCCTGAGCCCAAGGCGAATTGGAAATTTTAATTCGCCTTGAAAATTATCAAACCTGTGAGGAAAAGCCGCACAAATGCGCAGCCCAATCTCATGACATCGGCACGAAACTTTAAAACTTAACGTTGCGCTCAAAAGGCGCTGAAAAACATTGAGGTGGGATTTGCGTCAACGGTTTGCAGAAAAACCGTTGGTGCCCGGGGCCGGAATCGAACCGGCACGCCTTGCGGCGGGGGATTTTGAGTCCCCTGCGTCTACCAATTTCACCACCCGGGCACGGGAGAGAAGACCAAGATTATGACATAAATTTTTCACTACGCGAAGGAGGCGGGGAAAAACTTGGGTCAAGGTCGTGAGTGTGCTTGCGTTGGGGCCGTGGTTTGGGCAGCGATTGGGACAGTTGCCAATCCATGTAATCGGCATCAGTTTGGATTTATTGACTCCGACGTATCGTTCTAATCCCCAGCAAAGCGTCAAGCGTAGCAATCAGCCCTTGTGCGATAAACATTAAAAACATGATGGCAACAAAGCCTTTGGAGTCAGAGTCTTTCAAAGTGAGTTGATATCCCATGAAGATGATTCCCCCAATCGTCAAGGCCAGCAACACAAAGAGTCCTGCGCCTTTGGCTTTTAACGATAGACCTGTTGCGGATGCTGTGGCGTGGAAATCAAGCTCATGGCTTGGTGCTTGTTGGGTGCCTTCAGTCATTCAAATCTCCCAGAAATCGATACGTCATATTAGCAAGCTGGGCCAATTTGACGTTAGATATCGGCCTGCTTTAGAGGCTTAATTAATTACAAGGCGGCCGTGAAATTCACATGTCCTAGTCCTCTGCGTCCATCGTCTCAAGCCAAACTCTCGTTTTGAGAGAAATTTTGCCTAGCCATGGGGTATAGATGTTGAAATGATTAGAGTTGAGGTGTAGATGCCCAACGGAGATTAGTCATGGCAACGGTGAAAGAACAATTTTTATCAGCAATAGACGAGTGGTTCCCCACGTCAGACATAGCAACTGATCCAGATCAGGGTGCTGCATTGCGGGTTCGACTTTCTGAGCGAGTGTTTGTTGAGGAGTTGGGTAAAGAGCGTCGAAAAAATCCCATCATCATCAATGCATCTGAAGATGTGCTTAGTGATCTGTCCCACATGGACGAGCAGCAGCGAAATAAAGCACTTAAAACAATTGGTGATTTCGTGCGTCACCAATTGAGTGGCTATGACGATGGGTTAGCTCGCGAGCCCTATGCCACAACTCATCCGTTTTGCATTGACATCCCAACTTTGATCTATTGAGAATATTCGTAATGCTGAAAACAATTGAAATTCTTGGACTTCGTGGTTTTGCTCAAACACAGACACTTAACTTCGCGATACCAAATGGTACTCACGGTAGCGGATTGACGATTCTTGTTGGTGCCAACAATGCTGGAAAGTCAACAGCAATTGAAGCAATACGTGCAATGAGTCATCACCACATACCTAGTTTCACGCAGGGGCGACGAAATATAGATGCGGGAGACACTGTAAAGATTACGGTATCAGATATAGCTGGTCGTAGTACCGTGCTTGAAAGTATCCGATCAGGTAGCAGTGAAACTAAGTCTACGCAGCACAACGGGGGTGTTGATCTGCAGAAAATATTTGCGTTACCTTCTCGACGGGTTTTCTCTTCATTTTTTGGAAAAAACGAACACAACAGGGTTCAATATTTAAGTGCATATCAGTCGCCACCGAGTCGACAAAGTACGCATGATCAATTTACAAGTCGATTATTCACGATCGAAAAAAATAGAGTTGCCTTTGATGCCGTGTTAAGTCGAGTGGTAAACCCGGTTCCAGATTGGTCAATCGATCAGAACGATGAGGGGCGATATTTTCTCAAGATTCGTAAGGGAGGAGCAACACACAGCAGTGAGGGGATGGGAGAAGGATTGGTGAGCCTTCTATACATTATTGATGCGTTGTATGACTCTTCTGCGGGTGGGCTCGTCATTGCGGCTCATTGCACAGTGGCTCTACAGTTTTTGCGGGGGTAGGGGAGTGGGCGTTTGCCAGTAGACTGCCAACAGTACAGCAACTGGCCTTACATGGTCATTTGCAGCTTTAAGACAGGATTTTTTGTACAATTTGCAATACAGAAAAAGTAACCGTTGCGGATACCGTTGCAAACCGTAAAGTAAATCTCAAGTATTACTTTTTTGAGTCCCCTGCGTCTACCAATTTCACCACCCGGGCACGGGAGAGAAGACCAAGATTACGACATAAATTTTTCACCACGCGAAGGTGGCGTGGTTAAACGGCAATGATAAAGATGTGATTACCTTGGAGGGAGGCAATGGATTGCCGTTTTTATGATGAAGTTAGTACTTAATGGAACTGATTTTCGAGAGGCATTATTTTTGCTTGATTGATAAGAGTCAAGCAGGAGTTGCCGCCGTGTCCATCAATAGTGTCATCAATCAACGTCAAAACCCATATGCGATTAGTTCGCCAACAACAAATGTCGTTGGCGTTACAAGCAAAGCCACTGTGGCAAATGAAAGCGTCACGGCAAAGAATGACGTATCAACAGTTTCAATTTCTCCAGAGGCTATGCGATTGTTTGAGCAGTCAAAACAAACGGCTGCTGAACAGCCCGTGGATGACTTGCAAAACGAGGCCAAGTACAACGTGCCTGAAATGAAGCAAGGCGTTTTGTACAACGTAGACAAGTGGATTGATACCCACATGAGTGCCGAAGATAAACAGGTGCTTGGCTTCCCACTGGCACAAGGCAAAGGCTCACTTGAAAATGATGCGTTGAGACAGCTTGGACTGGCTATATTGGATAAGCGTAATTTGGGTTTTCTCAAAGGCCCCTTGACCAAGCAGTACTTAACTGATGAAGGTCCATACGGTGTTGGCAATGTTAAAAAATGGGCGCAGTTCCAAAGTGCAGCAGCCCAAAATACATTGAACGAGATTTTTAGTCGAGCTTCTTAATCAAACAGAAGCCGCAGCACTCCAGTCCGTGGTGTAGTCGTGTAAAACGACTACACAGCCACTAAATGCGGGGATGTTTTAGTCTCGTGCGGCTAACAGTGAAGAGAGAAATTATTTCTTTGAAGGTGCAATGTAAAGCAACTCACATTTTGTTTTTGCAGCTTTAGCGTCTTTAGCCGCAGTCTCTTGCTCCACACATTGCTCAATAGCGGGCCGTCTTGCTTTGCAAACCTCATGTTCGACAGGGTTTGAGCCTTTAGATAAGCACTTTTTATAGATTTCCTCACTGACGTGTTTGGGGTCGAGCGGCTTTTCTTTTGCATGTTCACTATCTGCAAAGATTGGAGTTGAAAATGCCAGTACGGCAACTAAAGTCAGTGTTTGTTTCATTCGAAATTTCCTGCTCGGTTCTGTTTTTGCGCGGCGGAATTCATCGCGTCTTGGTTCCCAATTGTCGCAAACGCAAGAGAACTGTCGACAAGCTACTTTTTCTTCAGTACCAATAAAGCCTCTTGTTTCTGGATGATCCCCTCAGATTGAAGCGTGGCAATCGCACGATACAAGGCCTCATGCGTTACCCCTAGCTCACCCGCAAGCGTCTTAAGGCCAGAAGGGATGGGGAATTGCCCATCCTTTCCCTCTGTCTCAATCAAATGAATGAGTCGATCTCGTATCGACTTCATGTTCAAACGCTCCAGATGTAGCCGTAAACGGCGAACTTCACTGTTGAGCATATTGATCCATCGACTGGCAAACGCGGGGTCTTGATCTAATGATTTGGTCAAAGCTTTGACGGGAACTTTGATCACATGGGTGTCTGCAATGGCAACCGCATCACAGTGGTATCTGGCAACCTTCAGGCTGGCCTCACTGATAAACCCTTGGCGAGTGCGTTGCAAAACGACAGACTCGCCATGCATGCCGCTTCGCTCTAGGGTGACTTCGCCAGAAATCACATAGAACATCCACACAGGCATCGCACCGGCCAGAAAGACACGGTCATGCTTTTTGATCAATCCAGCTTCGCACTCTCCCTGTATTTCTGGAGGTAGAAGGGTTTTCAGTGCCTGTGGCAAAACAACGGTTTTCATATGATCCAAATCATATGGCATTTGATAATTGCGGCGCAAACTTCTACCCATGCCGAGATGAAACCCTTTCGTCTGGTAGCAAGTAAAAGGAGTTATGTATGTCTGTCGTGATGGAGATTGAAATTGAAAACCTCAAATGCGGTGGCTGTGCCCGTTCCATTCTGAATGGATTGGCTGACATGCAGGGCGTGTCCAACGTGGAGGTTGATCAAGAGAACAAGCGTGTGAAGTTCTCAGGCGAAGAAGCTTCTCGCGTCCAAGTGACAGAGAAGCTTCGCTCAATGGGCTACCCCGAAAAGGGAACGCTCGAAGGCTTGAGTGCAGGTGTTGCAAATGCCAAGTCATTCGTTAGTTGCGCCATAGGTCGTATGTCTTGAAACTTTATTGGAGATTGAAATGCAAAAGCACCGACAACTCATGCAAGAGCAGATGAGCGCAAAGAGCGCGAAGAGCTTACGATAGAGGCATGCGGAGGTGCTTGATGAAAACTCGATTCAAAGACTTCTTTGTATCGTCATTGCTGATAGGTCTGCTATCGAGCATTGTTGCGCCAGTATGGGCGGGACGTTGTGAGGCCGACATGTCGGCGGTGGATAACAAAATCCGAAAACAATACGGCGAAGATTTAACTTGGTGGACTATTTTCGGTTGCCCCGTTTGCCTTGGCGGAGAACTACGAAAAGATGCCATCGTGACCAAATCGCAAATCAAAGAAATCAGCTTTCACCGCAATATCGCCTACGTGCAACTGACTCGTGGCCATGATCAGCAATGTGTGGATGCTTTGAAAATTCCAAAAAGAATGCTGAGAATCTAACGACTCATTCAAAGCTGATTGTGTGATGGGTTCAAAATTTGTAGCGCAAGCCAATGCTGATCAATGAGGTGCTAGTTTGTTCTGAGGGTATACGTTTCGCCCTTGTGTAATCTGCACCAACACCCCAGCGGGCATCTAGGTTGTGCGAAAGGCCCACGCCATAAATTGTGTGTGCGTAGTTTGTCGATGTAGTGATGGTGCCTGCGATTCTGCGTATCGTGGTTTCTTGTGTGCCATATTGCCGGCCCAGTTTGGCATAAACACTCCAAGTTGGACTCAGTGATACGTAAGGGCGCAAATTGAAGCCGTAGCCTTCTTGGGCATTGACCGTCATGCTGGACGTTGCTGTGAGTGCACGGGTGGAGTCATCGAGTGCGGCAAATACATACCCATCCAAAGCTAGGTTGGGTGCAGCAACGACGCTCAAGCCAACGCCAAGCGTTGTGGGTTTGTAGGTCCCAAGATTGCGTGAAGACTCATCTTTGGCCGTGGTTTGGCTGTATGAGATACCGCCATAAACGTCACCCACCTCATCAGCAAGCGCATAGGCGCACAGATGGACTGCAGCGAGCGCCGCCGAAAATCTCAAACCCTTGCGACAAGTGGCCAACATCGGTTCAATTTGCACAACAAGCCTTTGTGGATAGAAATAGCTTGTTTATAAAGGATTGATAAAAATGCTTGTATAAAAGAATGTATACACATACTGATGCAGGGTGGATGGAAAGGCCGCGTCATGTGAGAAACGGCTCGTCTCCATGAGGCAGAGGCTGATATCCGTAACGTTGCATAAAATCTGCAAATTCACAAATTACCGCACGAGGTCTATCTATGTTTGAACACGCTGCCGATGCCCCCATTTGGCGCCGAAAAATCGAGGCATTCGTTAACAGTGCGACGATTCAACACTTCATCGTATTTTTAATTGTTTTGAACGCTGTTTTGTTAGGGTTAGAGACAGATCCTGAGATCGTTCAAAGCATTGGCACCGAGCTGGCATTCATTGACCACGCGATTTTGTGCATCTTCACATTGGAAATTGTGTTGCTGATGGCGTCTCGTGGGTGGAAGTATTTTCTGGACCCGTGGTGCGTTTTTGACTTCTTGGTGGTCAGCATTTCGTTGGTGCCCGCGACCGAAAGTTTGTCGGTGTTGCGTTCGCTGCGTGTACTGCGGGTCTTACGACTGATCAACAAGGTCGAGAGCATGAAGCGTGTGGTGAGCGGCTTGCTGAGCTCATTGCCAGGTTTGGGATCGGTGTTTGGCCTGATCTTGATTATTTTTTACGTGTCAGGCGTGATCGCGACCAACGAATTTGGCAAAGCCTTTCCCGATTACTTTGGCAGCTTGAGCAACACGTTCTTTACCCTGTTCCAGGTGATGACGTTGGAGAGTTGGTCAGACGGTGTGGCGCGCCCCGTGATGGAGAAGTTTCCCTATGCCTGGATTTTCTTTGTCTTGTTCATCTTGGTGGCCACCTTCATCGTGGTGAACTTATTCATCGCGGTGATCGTGGATTCTTTGACCTCCAGCCCTAAAGAAAACGTAGGCATGAGTGAGCATCAGCATCATCCAACGCCTTTAGAGCAAGAGGTGCGCGCCATGCGGCAGGAAATTGGCGAGCTCAAAGAACTGCTCAAAGCAGCGGTTCACAAACCATAAAAAAAGCCCAGCAAAGCTGGGCTTTTTCATAGGCGCTTGGGGTTGCGCTTATTGCTGGATCGCTTCAATCGCGATGTCAATGCGCACTTCGTCACCGACGTAAGGTGCATATTTGCCCGCGTTGAATTCAGAGCGCTTGATCACGGTCCATGCGTTGGCACCCAAGGCCGCTTTTTTCAGCATGGGGTGAGGCATGGCTTGAAAGCTGCTCACGGTCAGGGTGACGGGTTTGGTCACGCCTTTGATGGTGAGGTTGCCGTCGATGGACTTGGGCTTGCCGTCTTCAAACACCACCTTGGTGGATTTGAAAGTTGCTTTGGGGAATTTGGCGGTGTCCAAGAAGTCTTCACCTTGGATGTGGCCGTTGAAGTCGGTGAAGCCTGTGTTGACTGAGGTCATGTCGATCACGATGTCCACTGAACCTGTTTTGCCTTCGGCATCAAACACCACGGTGCCTGTGGTTTTGTCAAAACGGCTCAACTGAGTGGAATAACCAAAGTGTGAGTAAGAGAAACGTGGGAAGGTGTGTGTGCCTTCGACCACATAGGTTTGTGGTGCGGCGATGGCCGATGTGGCGGCCACAGTTGCGAAAGCCAAAGCAGCGGCGAGACGGTTGAGTTTTGTCATGATGAGACTCCTGGTTAAAAATTATTTACCCGCTTGTGCGGTGAGTTGAAAGTTGACTTGAATGTCGTTGGCCACGACATCAAATTTGGACCACATGCCTTCTCCAATCAAGAAGTCGGCGCGATGGAGGGTGAAGCCGCCCGTGAACACACCGGCATTGCCTTGTGGGGTGTGTTTCAAGGGGAAGCTGATGTCTTGGGTTTTGCCTTTGATGGTGAGCTTGCCCGTCACTTGGTATTGGTTGGGCGTGGTGGGCTTGACTTGGCTGGCCACGAACACGGCTTTAGGAAACGCGGCCACGTTGAACCACGATTTGCCCACCACCTCTTGGTCAGCATCAGATGAGCCCGTGTCGATGGACGCGAGTTCAATTTCTAAGGTGGCTTTGGCGCTGGTGGCTTTGGCCGGATCGAAGCTCAGCTGGGACGAGAATTTTTTAAATTTACCGTCCATCGCGACACCCATTTGCTTGTAGCTGAAGGTGACGCTGCTTTTGTCGGCTTGGATGGTTTTGTATTCGACGGCGTGAGCTTGTAGTGCAACGAGGCCGGTCAATGCCAAGGCGAAGATCTTATTCATGGGTGGTTCCTTGTGAAGGGGTGTGGGGCAACATGCGTGTCAGGGTGTCATCGCGGTCGATGACATGGTGTTTCAGTGCGGCACCTATGTGGCCCGCAACCAAAGCCATCAAGCCCCAGTTGAGCAGGCTGTGCACTTCTTCCAAAAGGTGGCCGAGCTCTTTGTCGCGACTCAGCAAATCAGGAATAGGCAGCACGCCAAACCAAACGGTTTGCACGCCCTTGGCCGAACTCATCAACCAACCGCTGAGTGGAATGACGACCATCAGTGCATAGAGCGCCAAGTGCCCGGCATGCGCCAACAGTTGCACATGACGCGGCATGCTGCTGGCGTAGGGGGGAGGCGGGTTAAGCAGGCGCCACGCCAGGCGAACCCATACCAACACAAAGATGCTGATACCGGCCCATTTGTGCCAAGAATAGTATTGGAGTTTTTCTGGCGACAAGGGCATGTCGTGCATCACAAAACCCAGTGCAAGCAAACCAAAAATAGCCAAGGCCATGAACCAGTGCAGGGCTTTGGCGATGGGGTGGTACGAGGTGTTCATTGCAGTCCTTGAAATGAGGCTTTAAACAAAGGCATAGCCGTCCATGGCCAGCACATAGTCGCTGATGCCACGGTAAAACGGGGAGGGGGTCGCATCTTGGCCTGCGGCACCCAGCGCCACAAACAGAGGCAGCAAGTGTTCTTCGGTGGGATGCGCGCGTTGACCTTCTGCAGATTCGTTGCGGTAATTCAACAGTGACGCTACTTCGCCATCGGCCATGTGTTGTGCGACCCAATCGGCAAACACTTGCACATAGGCGGGCGATTCACCACTTTGTGTGGCGCTGATGCGGTAGTCGCCCAGATTGTGCGTTAGGTTGCCTGAGGCCAATACCAGAAAGTCCTGCTGCGCCAGTTCGGCCAAGGCCTGGCCCACGGCGTAAGCGTGGGCGGGGCCTGCGTGGCTTTGCACCGACAGGGGAATCACGGGCACGTCTGCGTCGGGAAACATTTGCAACAAAGGAATCCACGCGCCATGGTCTAGGCCACGTGAGGGGTCGGCATCGACGCGGGGGAAATGTTTTTTCAAGGTATCGATCACCACATGCGCGCCTTCGGGGCAGCCGGTGGCGGGGTAGCTGATGTCGTACAGCGCAGATGGAAAACCATAAAAGTCATGGATGGTTTCCAAGTGCGTGCCTGTGCCCACGGTGGGGTACGTGGTTTCCCAATGGGGGCTGACCACGATGATGGCGCGGGGTGTGTTTAAGAAACTGGCGACCTGTGCCATGGCTGCGCCGGCCGCGCCAGGTTGCAGGGCAAAGGTGGGGGCGCCGTGGGGCACAAAGAGGGTGTTGCGAAGGTGTTGCATGGCGTTTGTTTTTTGGCTTGAACGGACTGTAGGTTTTTAAATAGATTCGAAAAAGTACCTAATGAAGAAATACTTGTTGCAAAATACGCAACAATGGATAAATTCAACGCAATGCAGGTGTTTGTGCGAGTGGCCGAGGCGGGCAGCTTCACAGCCGTGGCGAATCAAGAAAACGTGGCGCGCTCGGTCATCACGCGACAGATCGCAGGTCTGGAAACCCAGCTCGGCACCAAGCTCATCACCCGCAGCACGCGCAGCCTGACGCTGACCACGGCTGGTTCGGCCTACCTCGAAAAATGCCGTGTGATTTTGAACATGGTGGATGCGGCAGAAACCAGTCTGAGCGAAGAAAAAGCCATTCCCCGTGGCCGCATTCGCTTGGGCCTGCCATTGAGTTTTGGTCTGCAACGGTTGATGCCTGCATTGACTGAATTTGCCAAACAGCAGCCCCATATCCAGCTGGCGATGGACTTCTCCGACCGTCGCGCCAATCTGATTGAAGAGGGCATTGATCTCTCCATTCGCATCACGTCTAACCTCGATCAAAGCGACATCGTGCGCAAGCTAGGGACGTGTCGCTTGATGACGATCGCGTCGCCCGATTACTTGTCGCAGCATGGTCAGCTCAAGCATCCCCGCGAGCTGCAAAACCATGAGTGTTTGGCGTATTCGATTGACATGACGCCCACCTCGTGGACCTACCAAATGGGCGATCAGCTGGCTAACTTTGCGATCCGTGGTCGACTGATGGCGAATAACGGCGTGGCGCTGGCCAAAGCGGCGGCCGAGGGCTTGGGCATCACACGCCAACCCGACTTCATTGCCCAACCCTTCATTGACCGTGGCGAGGTGGTGGAAGTTTTGAAAAAGTTCGCCGCCAAACCCCTGGGCATTTATGCCGTGCTGCCCAGCAATCGCTACATTCCACACCGCGTGTCGGTGCTGATTGAGTATTTGTCTGTCGCCTTGGCACGGGCGCGGTCATAGGAAAATATGGCACAGTCTGAGCCTATGAACGAGAAAACCGTGTACCCCACCATTGAAGACGCGATTGGCAAAACGCCCTTGGTCGCTTTGCAGCGTATCGGTGCGTCTGACAACGCTGCGCGTGGCAATGTGATTCTGGGCAAGCTAGAAGGCAACAACCCTGCGGGCTCGGTCAAAGACCGTCCGGCTTTGTCCATGATTCAACGTGCCCAGGAGCGCGGGGACATTCAACCAGGCGACACCTTGATTGAAGCCACCTCGGGCAACACGGGCATTGCCTTGGCCATGGCGGCGGCCATCAAGGGCTATCGCATGGTGTTGATCATGCCCGAGGACCTGTCCATCGAGCGCGCACAAACCATGAAAGCGTTTGGCGCTGAGTTGATCTTGACGCCTAAAAGCGGCGGCATGGAATACGCCCGTGACCTCGCAGAGCGCATGCAAAAAGAAGGCAAAGGCCGCGTGCTCGACCAGTTCGCCAATGAGGACAACCCCCGCATTCACTTTGAAACCACAGGGCCTGAGCTGTGGCAAGACACCCACGGTCGCATCACCCATTTCGTGAGCGCCATGGGCACGACGGGCACCATCACGGGTGTGTCGCGTTATTTGAAATCGCAGAATCCAGCGGTGCGCATCATTGGCGCGCAACCCAGCGAGGGTTCGCGCATTCCAGGCATTCGCAAATGGCCGCAAGAGTATTTGCCCAAAATTTATAACGCCCAAAACGTGGATGAATTGGTCTACGTCAGTCAAGACGACGCCGAAGACATGTGCCGTCGTTTGGCGCGTGAAGAAGGTATCTTTGCAGGCATCTCTGCCGCAGGGGCCTGCTGGGTGGCGTTGCAAATCGCACAACAGGTCGAAAATGCCACCATCGCCTTCATTGTTTGCGACCGTGGTGACCGTTATTTGTCCACAGGAGTCTTTCCCGCATGAACGCATTTCGCTTTTGCCCCAGCTGCGCCACACCTTTGGCGATGATTGCCAAAGAAGAAGATGGAGGACTGGTAGAACGCCTGCGCTGCGCCGCCTGCGATTGGACCCACTGGAACAACCCTACGCCGGTGCTTGCGGGCATCGTGCAATACCGTGACCAAATTTTGCTGGCCCGCAATGCGGCCTGGCCAGGCCGACGCTTCGCGTTGATCACGGGTTTTATGGAAGCAGGGGAAACACCTGAAGACGGTATCCGCCGTGAAATTGCAGAAGAAACCGCACTTGAGGTGAGCGCGTTGAGCTTGGTGGGCGTGTACGATTTTCAGCGCATGAACCAAGTCATCATTGCCTACCATGCGGTGGCTGATGGCGAGGTGAAGTTATCGCCAGAGCTGGCAGAGTACAAGTTGTACTCACCTGCCGACGTGATTTGCTGGCCTGCCGGAACAGGCTACGCCATGGCCGACTGGCAACGCAGACAAGGCATTGAACCGCGCTTCATGGAGTGGGCGCAACGTGAACAACTCAATTTGGATTGACCCCTATGCACATCGATCAAGAACTCGACACCCGTGGTTTGAACTGCCCGCTGCCTATTTTGAAAGCGAAGAAAGCATTGACCACCATGCAAAGTGGTCAGACGCTTAAAGTGGTGTCGACCGATACAGGTTCTGTGCGTGACTTTGCAGCCTTTGCCAAGCAAACCGGCAATGAACTGGTGTCACAAGAAACCGTGGGCAACGATTTCATTCACATCCTCAAACGCCGTTGATCAGAGGTTGAGATGAGCCCACGCCCGAGGGCGCTGCGCTCAGGCGATGTGTAAATTTTTCAAGTAAGCGCTGAATTCGGCACCCACTTCTGGGTGTTCTAGGGCCAGCTCAACGCTGGCCTGCAAAAAGCCCACTTTGCTGCCACAGTCATAGCGCTTGCCTTCGTAGGCGTAGGCCAGCACTTTTTCTGTCGCCAACAAACCGGCAATGCCGTCGGTGAGTTGAATCTCGCCTTGCACGCCACGGCCACCGGCGCGGATGCGTTCAAACACGGCAGGGGTCAAGATGTAGCGGCCTGCCACCGTGGTGCGCGAGGGCGCCACTTCGGCTTTGGGTTTTTCCACCATTTGCTGGATGTCGACCAAACCATGCCCCAAATCTTTGCCAGCCACGACGCCGTAGCGGTGGACGTGCTCTAGGGGCACCTCTTGCACAGCCAATACCGACGATTGCGTGCGCGCAAACACATCGGCCATTTGCTTCAACACACCCGGGCCACCCGCTTTGCCACGCATCAAGTCATCCGCGAGCAGCACGGCAAAAGGTTCATCGCCCACCAAGTGCTCGGCACACAGCACCGCGTGACCCAAGCCCAAGGCCCGCGCTTGGCGCACGTAGACGCATTGCATGTCATCGGGTTGCACGCTGCGCACGATGTCGAGCAAGGCTTGTTTGCCTGCGGCTTCGAGTTCAGTCTCTAATTCGTAGGCCATGTCGAAGTGGTCTTCGATGGCGCGCTTGCTGCGGCCTGTGACAAAAATCATTTCACGAATGCCAGCCTCATAGGCTTCTTCCACCGCGTATTGGATGAGCGGCTTGTCCACCACGGTCAACATTTCTTTGGGGCTGGCCTTGGTCGCGGGCAAGAAGCGGGTGCCCATGCCTGCAACAGGGAACACGGCTTTGGTGAGAGCTTTTGTCATGGTGGAGAAATAAATAGTTTTGCTAAGTTTAACGAGGCTTTATTTGCCCAGCTTGGCAAGCTGCTCTTGAACCTTGGTGAGAGTGGCCGTGAACTCGGCCACACGTTTCTTGGCTTCTTCAATCACAGCTGGCGGTGCTTTGGCCACAAAGGCTTCGTTCTTGAGTTTGGACCCTGCTTTTTCAATTTCGTTTTGCAAGCGCTCGACTTCTTTGCCCAAGCGAATCTTTTCGGCAGCCACATCCACTTCAATGAACAAGCACACGCGCAATTCACCAATCACGGCCACGGGTGCGGCTTGTGCCGCCGCCGACCACGCAGCTTCGTTGTCAAACACTTTGACTTCGCTGAGCTTGGCCAAAGCTTGCAGCACCGGCGCCACAGCTTGCATGAAGCTGTGTTCTTCGGCGTTGCCAGCCAGCGCAAACAAAGGCATGCGCGTCGCGGGTGACACACCCATTTCGCCGCGCAAGTTACGGCAGGCATCGACCAATGCTTTCACGCGCGCCACATAGGCCTCGGCCTGTTCGTCAATGCGCTCAGGCTGGCTCACGGGGTAAGCCGCAATGCTGATGGAGGCTGATTTGTCCTCGGCCTTGACACGACCGGCTACCACCGCCACGGTTTGCCACAGCTCTTCGGTGATGAAGGGCGTGATGGGATGCGCCAAACGCAGAATGGTCTCGAGTGTGCGAATCAGGGTACGGCGCGTCGCACGTTTCTGTGCATCGTCACCCGTGTTGATTTGCACTTTGGCAATTTCCAAATACCAATCGCAGAACTCGTTCCACACGAAGTCGTAAATCGTGTTGGCCACGTTGTCCAAGCGGTACTCGGCAAAGCCTTTGGCCACCTCGGCTTCCACGCGTTGCAGCTTGGACACAATCCAGCGGTCAGCTTGGCTGAAGCTCAGGTAACCATGTGATGGGCCGCCCACTGCGCATTCTTCTTTGGTGTGTTCCTTGAGGCCGCAGTCTTGGCCTTCGCAGTTCATCAACACAAAGCGTGAGGCGTTCCAGACTTTGTTGCAGAAGTTGCGGTAGCCCTCGCAACGCTTGCTGTCAAAGTTGATGCTGCGACCCAACGAGGCCAGGGCCGCAAAGGTGAAGCGCAGCGCATCGGCACCGTAGGCAGGAATGCCCTCAGGAAATTCTTTCTCAGTTTGCTTGCGCACCTTCGGCGCCGTTTCAGGCTTGCGCAAACCTTGTGTGCGTTTCTCCAGCAGGGGTTCGAGTGTGATGCCATCAATCAAGTCCACCGGGTCGAGCACATTGCCCTCAGACTTGCTCATCTTCTTGCCTTGAGCGTCAAGCACCAGGCCGTGGATGTACACATGCTTGAACGGCACACGCCCCGTAAAGTGCGTGGTCATCATGATCATCCGAGCTACCCAGAAGAAGATGATGTCGTAGCCTGTGACCAACACGCTGCTTGGCAAATACAGGTCGTAGTCGCTTGATTGGTTCTCACTGGCTCCGAGGGCGTGGGCAGCGGAGACGGTCTTGCTCCTCTTCGCTTCGCTCAGAATGTCGCTGCGCCCATCCCCACTGCCCACACCCTCGGAGCCAGCGGCCCAGCCTAGCGTGGAGAAGGGAACCAGTGCACTGGAATACCAAGTGTCCAACACGTCTTCATCGCGCTTCAATGTTTTGCCCGGCGCTTTGGCTTGCGCCTCGGCTTCATCGCGGGCGACATACACGTTGCCGTCTTCGTCGTACCACGCCGGAATTTGATGACCCCACCACAGCTGGCGTGAGATACACCAATCTTGGATGTTGTTCATCCACTGGTTGTAGGTGTTCACCCAGTTCTCGGGCACAAAGCTCACTTGGCCGGACTGCACGGCGTCGATGGCTTTTTGCGCAATGCTTTTGCCCGTGGCGTCGCCCTTGCCGACTTGGTTCATGGCAACAAACCATTGGTCGGTCAACATGGGCTCAATCACTTGGCCGGTGCGGGCGCAGCGCGGCACCATGAGTTTGTGTTTCTTCACTTCGACCAAAGCACCTGCAGCTTCGAGGTCGGCCACCACGGCTTTGCGGGCCACGAAGCGGTCGAGGCCTCGGTATTTCTCGGGGGCGTTGCTGTTGATCGTTGCGTCCAGGTTGAGCACGCAGATCATGTCCAGTTTGTGACGTTGGCCCACGGCGTAGTCGTTGGTGTCGTGCGCGGGCGTGACCTTGACCACGCCTGTGCCGAAGTCCTTGTCCACGTACTCGTCCGCAATCACGGGGATGGTGCGGTTGCACAAAGGCAGGTTGACTTGCTTGCCGATGAGGTGCTTGTAGCGCTCATCTTCGGGATGCACCATCACGGCCACGTCGCCCAACAGGGTTTCGGGGCGAGTTGTCGCCACGGTGAGCGAACCACTGTGATCGGCCAAGTCATAACGAATGTGCCACATCGAGCCGTCTTCTTCCTCGCTCTCGACTTCGAGATCAGATACCGCGCTCATCAGCACAGGGTCCCAGTTAACCAAGCGCTTGCCACGGTAAATCAGACCTTGCTCGTAGAGCTGCACAAAGGTTTCGGTCACGGTCTTGGACAGCTTGGGGTCCATGGTGAAGTATTCGCGGCTCCAGTCCACGCTGTCGCCCATGCGGCGCATTTGGTTGGTGATGGTGCTGCCCGATTCTTCTTTCCATTCCCAGACCTTGCTCACAAAGTTCTTGCGGGCTTCGGCAGGGGTTGGGCCCATGTCATGGCGGCTGATGCCTTTGGCTTGCAGCTGGCGCTCCACCACGATTTGCGTGGCAATGCCCGCGTGGTCGGTGCCAGGAATCCATGCGGTGTTGAAACCCGACATGCGGTGGTAACGCGTCAACGAGTCCATGATGGTTTGGTTGAACGCGTGGCCCATGTGCAGCGTGCCCGTGACGTTGGGCGGTGGCAGTTGAATGGCAAATGCGGGGGCTTCAACCGCTGGGGTGCCTGTGCCCCGGAAACCCGCCACGCCGTAGCCGCGTTTTTCCCACTCGGGGCCCCAGTGGGCTTCAAGGGCGGCAGGCTCAAACGACTTGGACAAGCGGTTCAAGCCGGGTTGTTCGATGGGGCTTGAAGAGGCAGAGGGCGTGTTGCTCATGGGGTGCTTTGACAAATAAAAACGGCATGCAAAAACGACATACACAAAGGCTGCCGTGGGGCCTGAAGGCAAAAGGCAGATTTTACCTAGGGGAACAGGGCCTCAGCCCCGATAATTCAGGCTTCCCTTGTGAAGCCTTGTTGCCCTATGTTGTTCTTGCTCTCACCCGCCAAAGCCCTTGATTACGACACGCCTGCTGGCGACGTGCCGCACACGCAACCGCTGTTTGTGAAGCAATCAACGGCGTTGATCGACATCCTGAAAGAAAAGTCACCTCAAGACATTGCCAGTTTGATGAGCTTGAGCGATGCGCTGTCGACCTTGAACGTTGCCCGTTACCAAGCTTGGCGCCCCAAATTCACGGCCAAAAATTCCAAACAAGCGGTGTTGGCTTTCAATGGCGATGTGTATGAGGGCTTGGACGCCAAAAGCCTCAAGCCCAAAGATTTGGACTGGGCCCAAGACCATGTGGCGATATTGAGTGGCCTCTACGGTGTATTGCGTCCCTTGGATTGGATGCAACCCTACCGCTTAGAGATGGGCACCGCACTGGCCAACGACAAAGGCAACAACCTCTACAAGTTTTGGGGCACACAGATTGCCGACTATTTGAACAAACGCTTGAGTGCTGAGCACGAGCCCATCATCGTCAACTTGGCTTCGCAAGAGTATTTCAAATCAGTCGACCGCAAAGCCCTCAAGGCGCGTGTGATCGAGTGTGTGTTTGAAGACTACAAAGGTGGCAAATACAAAGTCATCAGCTTCTTAGCCAAGCGTGCGCGCGGCTTGATGACCCGCTATGCGGTGATGCACCAAGTCAGCACGCCCAAAGGCTTGGAAGGTTTCAACCTCGAAGGCTATGCCTTCGAGGCGTCGGCGTCAGAGCCAGATCGCAAAGTGTTCCGCCGCAAACTCGACTGAGCCACCATGAACACTCCTGAACAATCGCAACTGGGCAAAACCTCGGCCTATGTGGACCAGTACGACGCGTCGCTGCTGTTTCCGATTCCGCGCCAAATCAAGCGGGAAGAAATTGGCATCACCGGTCAGCCGCCGTTTTTTGGTGCTGACTTGTGGACTGGTTACGAGCTGAGTTGGCTCAACCCCCGTGGCAAACCGCAAGTGGCGATCGCGCGTTTCACAGTGCCGGCCGAGTCCACCCACATCATTGAGAGCAAATCGTTCAAGCTCTACTTGAACAGCTTCAACAACACGCGCATCGAAGCGGCCGAGTTGCAAACGCGTTTGCGCCAAGACCTGAGTGCGGCCATTTGGCAGGGTGGTACTGTCAAAGCCAGTGTGGGCGTGCAATTGGTATTGCCCGAGGCGTTTGACCGCGAACCGATCCATGAACTCGACGGTTTGAGTTTGGATCGTTTGGATTTGGACTGTGACCAATACCAACCCAACCCAGAGTTGCTCACGGCCAATTTCAACGAGGCGCCCACCACCGAGACCTTGACGAGCAATTTGCTCAAAAGCAATTGCTTGGTCACGGGCCAGCCTGACTGGGGCAGCGTGCGCATCCGTTACACCGGTCCGCAAATTGACCAAGCAGGGTTGTTGCGCTACATCGTGAGCTTTAGAAATCACAACGAGTTTCATGAGCAATGCGTGGAACGCATCTTCATGGACATCACGCGCCGTTGCCAACCCCTGCGTTTGGAGGTGTATGCGCGTTACACGCGTCGTGGTGGCTTGGACATCAACCCGTGGCGCACCAGCCACCCCCAGGCTGCACCTGCGAACGTGCGTACCGCACGTCAGTGATCAGCAGGCCGTGAGAGGCTTTTAGCCGCGCAGGGCTTTGACAAACATGTCGGTCATCTGCGGGCAAAACAGCGTGCCTCGGTTGCTCCAGATCACGCGCAGCGCGTCGGCAGGGTTGCTTTCTTTTTTCGCGTAGTCGCCCGATTGCAGCTCTTCATAGGCTTCGACGATAGCCACAATGCGTGCACCCACGGGAATGTCCTCGCCCGATAAACCATCGGGAAAGCCCGTACCGTTGAAGTACTCATGGTGCGACCGGATGATGGTAGCCACGCCTTGCATGTCGTCGAGTGTGTTCAAGGTGGCCTCACCCATGGTGGTGTGGGTGCGGTACACCTTGTCATCGGCCATAGGCAGTTCAATGAATTTGGTGTGGAGCACGCGGTCGGTCAGGCCTATTTTTCCAATGTCGTGCAGCAAACCAGCGATGTACACAGCCTGACATTCATCGTCGCTCAAGCCAGCGAGCTTGGCCATTTTCATAGACAGTCGGGCCACGCGTTGCGAATGAGGCAGCAGCTCAGGATGACGCAGTGCCAGCAGATGAGAGAAGGCTTTGAGGGATGCGATGTACGCGGTGCGCAAGTCTTGGGTGCGGGCTTGCACGCGCGATTCCAGCGTATCCACCATTTCGTTCAGCGAGGCTTTTTGCGCTGCGGTCAGCGCTTCCAAGCGTTCATGTTCATGGGCCAGATTGCCAAAGGCCAGCGCCGACTTGATGGCGGCCAGCAGCTCGGCATCGTCCCAAGGTTTGGCGATGTAGCGGTAAATGATGCCTTGGTTGATGGCCTCCATGGCACTCGAAACATCCGACGTGCCTGTGAGCATCAGGCGCATGATGTTGGGCCATTGTTGGCTGACTTGGGTGAGTAAATCCTTGCCACTCATGCCCGGCATTTGCATGTCAGAAATGATGACATGCACCTGTTCTTTGGCCAGCACATCCAAGGCTTGGGCGCCACCGTCGGCGGTGAACACCTCAAACCCTTCGAGTGACAGCATGCGCCTTAAGGCCGACAGAATATTGGGCTCGTCGTCCACACACAGCACTTTGTAGAGGCTCGCATCGAATGCATCGGTTGTATCGCTCATGGGGATCCTTGATGATGATCTTTAGGCCGCAAGGCGTTTGATGGGAAGCGTGATGGTGAACCGGGTGCCGACACCGACAGTGCTGTCCACCGTGAGCGTGCCGCCGTGTTGTTGAATGATATTTTGCGAGACCGATAGACCCAGTCCAGTGCCTGTGCCAGGGTCTTTGGTGGTGAAGAAGGGGTCGAAGATTTTCTTCAAGATCTCTGGCGGAATGCCCGATCCGTTGTCTTGCACTTCAATCCGTACCTGGGTGTTATCGCAATCGGTGCGAATGTCAATCAAGCCCATCTTGCCCTCAGGCATGGCTTGCGCCGCATTGACGATGAGGTTCAAAAATACTTGGTCAATTTGCGATGGTGAGCATTCCACCAGGGGCAAATTGCCGAGCTTCAAGCGTACCTCGGCACGGTTTTTCAATGGGTTGTGCGCGATGTTGAGTGTGGACTTCAAGCCCGCATGCAGGTCGGATGCGACGTAGTGCGAAGCCACATTGGTGCGCGCATAGTCCTTCAGGTCCTGGATGATGGTTTTGACACGATCCACGCCTTCTTGTGTTTCGTGCAGCAAGTTTTGCAGGTCCTCGCGCAAAAAGGCGTAGTTGAGTTTCTTTTTCAGGGCGTTGATTTCAGGGATGTCAGCCTCGGGGGCGTCCAGCACTTTGTCGTACACAGCCAAATACTTGTGCAGGGTGTTGAGGTTGGATGAGACATAACCCACGGGGTTGTTGATTTCGTGTGCCACGCCTGCTGCCAACTCGCCCAGCGAAGCGAGTTTCTCGGATTGGACTAAGCGCTTCGTGGCTTCATCCAGTTGGGCCTCGACCCTCTGACCGCGCTCGACCACAGTGAAATAAGCGCGCCACAAAAACACGCCCAGAATGAGGATGCCCGAGACCACCGACAACGCCGACAGCAAAAGCGTTTGCTGTCGCAGGCTGCCCAGTTCGGCGCTGTCGAGTTCGTTGTAGGTTTGCAGCCGAACCCAGCCCAGGTCTGAACCCAAATTGATCTTGGCCCAGGTGGTGATGAAGGCTTGGTCACGTGACTGCAACACCGCTTGGTCCGTGTTGGGCGTGGCAATTTGCTGCGGCTCAAACTGCAAGCGTGGCTGTTGGCCTGGTTCGCGCTTCAAGGCAGAAATCACCTTGCCCGTGGTGTCTGTCAACATGACCGATGCCACCTCTTCTGTGGCCATGGTCTGCAAAATCCGCGACTCCACCGAAGCGTAGTCTTTCAGCACCATTTGGTCTGCGACGGCGACGATCAAGCCCTGCGCCAGGTTGTGCGAGGTTTGAAACTTTCCCTCCCACAGCAAATTTTTCGACTGGTAATACGCCGCCAACCCAGAGCCAATTTGCAACAGCGCGAGCGCCAAGCCAATGAAGAGGGCCGGCTTGATGGTTTGCCACTGTGAAGACGTCAGGCGTTGGCGCATTTCATGGTCCGGTTAATACCAAGAATTTTTCAAGCTGCAAAGACTCCAAAGGTTTGTAGTGTTTGGCGTAGCTCACGGCCTGCGGTTTGCGCAGATTGATGCCGTCTAGCAATTTGCGGCCTTCCTCGTCCTGTGCGAGTTTGAGCATGGCCTTTAAAAACCGTTCACGCACGGCGGCGGGGACGGTCGGATGCGTGGCCACAGGGTGTGGGGTGTAGGCCGGCGTTTCAAACAAGACACGCAATTGCTGGCGCACTTCAGGGGCTTCGTTGTCGAGGGTGTTATTCACGCCACCGCCCGCAACGACGTCTTTGCTGATGATGGAGCGGTAGACATTGCTGTGTGTTTTGACAAACACGGGGTTGATGTCAATTTTTCTTTTCGCCAGTTCGGCACGAATCAAGAGCGAGGCTGCAAATGCGTTGGGCGCCGGAAAGGTCACGTTTTTGCCTTTGAGCTCGTCCAAACTTTTCACGGGACTGTCGGCGCGCACCACCAAAATGCCTGTCAGCAAATCTTCGCTATCGGCCAGCAGCGGTTGGTACTTTTTCTTTTGATAGGCCAGCACGGCGTGGTACGGGTTGAGAAACACAAATTCAGGCTCGCCTTTGAGCAGCTTTTGTTCAAACTCTGGAATCGTGGCCGACACCCGCAGCTCAAAGCACAGACCGGCATCCTGACCCACACGCTGCAACAAAGGTGACCAGGTGGTGTAAATCTTGGCTGCGGTGAGTTGAGGCACCACGTCAAAGGTGTAAGTCTTATTGGCGCTTGGATCCCCCAAACATGCGGCCTGGGTGACGCCGCATAGGCCGAGCCCGCTGATGATCAGCTCAAGCAGGTATTGTTTCCATGTGCGCATTGGGGAGCATCCATTTGACGAGCTGGTTATTCTCGCTGGTGTCGTGCGTTTAGCCATGTGGGGCGTCAATGTCCCCAAACAGCGACTCGGTATACGGTGAGGCAGGCGCTTCTTGGCTGCGCAAGCCTTGGGCTTGCCAGTCTTCGCGCTTCATCAGCGAGCCCACGCGCACGCCCAACAGGCGCAGGCGGCGTGTGAGGTCCACCCGCTTCAAACACTGCCCCGCAGCATGCCGAATGTCGGTTGCTTGGTCGATGTAGTGGTCCAAGGTTTGGTCACGTGTCACGCTCTGAAAATTGTCATAACGCAGCTTGATGCCAATGGTTTTGCCGACATAGCCTTTGCGTTGTAAATCGTCAGCCACTTGTGCGCTGAGGCGGGTGAAGATGGCGCCGAGTGCATCACGGTCACGCACCGCATGCAGATCGTGTTCGAAGGTGGTTTCGCGGCTGATGCTCACCGGCTCGCTGCTGATCTCCACCGTTCGATCGTCTTGGCCATGGGCCGCATCGTGCAACCACGCACCGTAGCTTTTTCCGAAGTTCGCCATCAGCCACACCCGTTCGCGCTGTGCCAATTCGCCGATGGTGTGAATGCCGTGGGTGGCTAATTTCGCTTCTGCTTTGGGCCCAATGCCATTGATTTTGCGGCAGGGCAGCGGCCAGATCAACTGTTCCAAGTCGGTCTCATGGACGATGGAAATGCCGTTGGGTTTATTGAACTCACTCGCCATCTTGGCCAGCAGCTTGTTGGGGGCTACGCCCACCGAACAGGTGAGACCCGTGTCCTCAAAAATGGCTTTTTGAATCAAGCGCGCCAGCACGCGACCGCCTTCGCGTTGGCCACCGGGCACGTGGGTGAAGTCGATGTAGACCTCGTCCACACCGCGGTTTTCCATCACCGGCGCAATCTCGGTGATGATGGTCTTGAAGCGGCGCGAGTAGTGGCGGTACTGTTCAAAGTCCACGGGCAACAAAATGGCTTCGGGGCAGAGTTTGGCTGCTTTCATCACGCCCATGGCAGAGCCCACGCCAAATTGCCGCGCGGCATAGGTGGCGGTGGTGATCACCCCGCGACCGGTGTAGCCCGAGATCCGGGGAAAAAAATCCAAGGGGATGTCGCTCAAGTTGTCTGCCGACCACGTGTGTTCGGGATAGGCCTCGCGCAGGCGACCCAGCAGGTCATCTTCGCGCCGACGTGAGCCGCCAATCACCACCGGCAAGCCCTTGAGCTGCGGATAGCGCAGCAGCTCGACGGAGGCGTAAAAAGCATCCATGTCGAGGTGCGCGATGCGGCGCAGGGGGGCGGCAGTGGGGCGGTCAGAGGTCACAAGGGACAAGCATAATCGCTGTCATATTTCAACCTGAAGGAGAACCTCATGCCCACCATCCGAGTCGAACTTTTGGAAGGCCGCACGCCCGAGCAAAAACGTGACCTGGCCCAAGCCCTGACCGAGACCACCTGCAAAGTGCTCGGCAGCAAGCCTGAAGCGGTGGACATTTTGTTCTTTGACGTTAAACGTCACGATTGGGCCACGGGTGGCGTGTTGTGGAGTAACAAGACAAGCTAAGCCTTCGTCTGCACCATGAAAAAAGCTGCATAGCGCTGGCGCGCGGTGCAGCTTTTTTTGATTCAGCGATTTAGGCGGTGGGGAAGGTGCTAGGTAGCAAGATCGATCGATCGACCTGAGCCATCTGTGTGCGGCCACAAAACGCCATCGACAAATCGAGTTCGTTGTGGATGATTTGCAGGCATTTGCTGACGCCTTCTTCACCCATGGCGCCCAAGCCGTACAAGAACGAGCGGCCGATGTAGGTGCCTTTGGCGCCCAGGGCGATGGCTTTGAGCACGTCTTGGCCGCTGCGCACGCCGCCGTCCATGTGAACTTCAATTTGTGAGCCCACCTCCGCCACGATGGCAGGCAGTGCTTCGATGCTGCTTTGTGCACCATCGAGCTGACGGCCGCCGTGGTTGGAGACGATCAAGGCGTCGGCGCCCGACTGCACGGCCATGCGCGCGTCTTCGACATCTTGGATGCCCTTCAAAATCAGCTTGCCACCCCAGCGTTCCTTGATCCAGGCGACGTCGCCCCAGTTGAGTGCGGGGTCAAATTGCTGCGCTGTCCAGGCGGAGAGCGAACTCATGTTTTCCACGCCACTCACGTGACCGACGATGTTGCCGAACTGGCGGCGATGTGTGCCCAGCATGCCCAAGGCCCAGCGTGGCTTGGTGGCGATGTTGAGAATGTTGGGGATGGTCAACTTGGGAGGCGCTGACAAACCGTTTTTCAGATCTTTGTGGCGTTGCCCCAAGATTTGCAAATCCAGCGTGAGCACCAAAGCGGCGCAGTTGGCGGCCTTGGCACGGTCAATCAAACGCTCGATGAAAGCGCGGTCTTTCATGACATAGAGCTGAAACCAAAAGCCTTCGCCCGCGTGTTGCGCCACATCTTCGATTGAGCAAATGCTCATGGTCGAGAGCGTGAAAGGCACGCCAAATTTGCGTGCGGCACGTGCGGCCAAGATTTCGCCATTGGCATGTTGCATGCCCGTCAAGCCGGTGGGGGCAATGGCCACGGGCATGGCCACCTGCTGCCCAATCATCTGGGTGGCCGTGCTGCGGCCTTCCATATTGACGGCCACGCGCTGGCGCAGCTTGATTTTTTGAAAATCGCTTTCGTTGGCTTTGTAGGTGCTTTCCGTCCAGCTGCCAGAGTCGGCATAGTCGTAAAACATGCGGGGGACGCGCTTTTGCGCCAAAACGCGCAAGTCTTCGATATTGGTGATCAC
>Ga0228700_1000365_pt1 | contig 42179 bp, 47 predicted proteins | sample McNCre317_Aug_MG_FD_178019 | JGI IMG/M metagenome (GOLD analysis project Ga0228700, IMG submission 178019) | Freshwater microbial communities from McNutts Creek, Athens, Georgia, United States - 3-17_Aug_MG | ecosystem: Environmental > Aquatic > Freshwater > Creek | place: USA: Georgia...
CGCCTTATCTGCTAATGGCTCCCACTTATTAATCCAACCCTGAATAACTGCGCGATTAGCTTCATTTTCCAATGCCATCTTGACCAATGCCTCTGACCAACGGCGGTGACGCATCGCATCAATCATTTGCGCATCACACAACATCGCCATTAACTCATCACCATTGTGTCTTGCAGAATCACTTAAGTTTCTCAAGATGCCTTCTTCAACAGCAGGCTTAGCCACAAGATTCAAAGCTACAAATGCTTCAGCCCAATCCCATGTCACAAGAACCTTTTCCATCAATTCACGATAACCTTGCCAAATAGGTTCTTTTTCCCAATAGGCGCGCTCATTCTTAGTAAATCCTTTATCAGGATGTGCCAAATCAAGCTCTTTGGTTCTATAGGCTGTATGTGTTAACCAACGGAATGAATCTGCCATTTGGAAAAAGCCACAAACTGTAATCGTGCTAGCTGGAGCTACCTGACCTAAATAGGCCGAAGCCATTTGCAAAGTATGGAATAAATAACGCGCTGGGGCGTAACGCAAACCTAATGTACCTAGCCAACCAGGCTCTAAAGATTTGTCATGCTCACGCTTTGCAAACTGTTCAAATAAACCATAAACATAAGTTTCTTGACCGTCTTGCATCATGTTGTATGTTCTATACACCACCTCATCAGGGTCTCTGAAGGCATTCCAATCATCATGCTTTAGCGCACTGCCATAAGTGTTCTTCTTGTACCACTCGTTCATGAACGTATTTGGATCCTGCTCATAAGGAGCATTAGGATCACGATCGTGATAATGCAAACGAGTTGTTACAACTTCATACTCGCTAGGCTTTCTTCTTCTGGTGCTCAAATGGCTCCAGGTTTTTAATGGCTTTAACATTTCTACGTTTGACATATATTTATCCTTATTCAATCAAACTTAAATCAAACTTTTTTATTGAAATAAAAACGAATCGCATCAGGCAATGTTTCAATCTGCCCCGCAAATGAACTTAAATCGACCTCAAGATCATTCATCACAAATGGACGACCTAAAGCACGTTCAATGGTTTCTCTTCTAAGAATCATTTCGCCATCTGTTTCAATGCGTAAATAAGCGCGCTTATCATCAACCCTAATTTCTTTACCTGGGTTATCTTCTTCAGCGGCCTCTGCGACAGCAAAAGCCAACTCTCCAGCACGCATCACCGGTCCAACACTGTTATTCATTCCTGACATATAAGTAACCTAACTTTTTTAAGTGTGAGCAAATAAAGGTTCAATACCTTCTACATCCACATAAACATCCTCGCCTTCGACTTTCACGGGATATTCAGCTAATGCGCAATCTGAAGGATTAATACCCTTGCCAGAACAAACATCAAAGGTCCAAAGATGGGCTCTGCAAGTAATGATCTTGCCGTCGAACTTTCCTTCGATTAAAGGAATATCTTGGTGTGGGCAAACTCCCTGAAATGCAGTGAACTCGCCACCATCCTTGCAAACCAACAAAACTTCTTTGCCGTCTACCTCGAAGGAATCCATTTCACCTTCCCAGATATCTTCAACAGCACAAACTTTTTTAAACGCCATCTTTTATTCCCAAATAATTTCAATACATTCCGTAGGCTTTAAGCCACTATCAGCAACCTTCATATCCCGCGCAAAAAAGCTTTCGCCTGGACGTCTGATACGCAATGTTTTGTTAGGTTGATTCTTAACGCGACGACCCACTGAGTGATTAGCGGCGGCAGCTGCCACCTCATCCATCGTGTTCTCCGTATCTACTGGAACCAATTGCAAGACGAAGTCACCTTCGAAGTTGCAACACAAAGGAAATAAAGCCATATACCCTCCTCTTAAACTGCTTTTTTGAATTGAGCATTCTTATATGCTTCAACCCAGCTATAGTTATCGGCATCATCACCAATCTCACCAGGAGCCAAGCTCATATAAGCTAATGCGCCTGCAAGATTTGGTGGTTGAACTTTGCCATCCAAGAATCGATCAACCAATGTTTGATGACCTGCGTAACGTTCTGGCTCTTGCTCAAAGCACCAACGATCAGGCTCAGAACCAAAGTGATAGAGACGTCCCTTATATTCCAATGGGAAATCTTTAACCTTCCAGCCCTTACCAGGAACACCCACAATTGGTAACTGGCTCATGTTGCAGACATAAGGCAATGTTTCTGGATAAGTCATATCCATCTTGCCGTCGACCATGTTCTCAATGATCTGATCCCAACATTGACCCCACTTATCATTCCATCCAGGGTATTTCTCTTCTAACCAAGCACGTTCCTCCGGACCCATACCAGCAGCGGCATTCCACCACAATGTAGGTCTCCAGAAATACAAGCCCATTTGCATGGAGTGATGTGTTGTTTCAATTTCTTCAAGGAAAATATCCCAGTACCATGGCTTCTCTAAACCAAGATCTTCAATATTTCGGATAAATTGATTGATGATGAATTCATTCATGAACTCTTTGAATGAAGACTTTCTATGTTCAATCGGTGTGTAGTAGTCCATTGCTGGGCCAGTCAACACGCTAAACAAACGCCATGAGCGCCAGAAAGCAATATCCAACTTCTTCTGCGCTTCTTCTTTTTTGCCATTAGCCAAAAGAACTTTTAGCGCTGCGCCACCAATCTGAGCATGACGAGATTCATCTGTCTGAATACTAGAAATCAAGCTTGAGAATGTGAAATCGCCATTCTCTGCCGCATCAGCAGCCAAGCCCAAGAACTGCATATTGGTAAAGCCTGTCTCAAAACCGAAGGTCAACATAATCGCCACACTGATAGCATCGCGTGTAACCATGATGTCATCAAAATAGTGACGCGCAGCAATCGCTGCCCATTGGTTGGTATCCATACTCTTATGAGCCCAGTCAAACTGGCGTGACTTATTCACATGCTCATGTGGGAAATACAACTGAATCTGGCCATGACGAGTTTCATCCATCGCACCCATCGTCGCCATATTGCGCATACCCGGCGCTGGACCAAAACGAGCCATACGCGCTTCGGCACTACCTGCTGAGAACTCAGCGCGAGGAACTGCTCCATAGTGCAACTTCAAAACAGATTGCCATGATGGTGCCGCATTCTCATAAATGCTGCTACGCTCTAAGGCCGCCTTAACTGAATATGCACCAGCATCTTTTTCGCGCTGCACTTTGACATATTCAGGATAAGTTTGCTTATAAGGCTCATCGTACGATGTCCATGTTTCAAATGAGACGCCCATTGCGCCACACATTTGTTCAGGGAACAATTCTTCTTGTTTAACATAGGTAGGGGTCCAACAAGTATCCCTAACTACGTCATACCATTGTGATCGGTCAAGTTTTGACATATTTACTCCTTACGTACTTTTTAAATTAATTTTTCTGACTACCTACCAAACATTTCACAGCCACATACAAAATGGCTCCCATGCTCAACACCCCAAATACATAAGCAGGCGCTAAAGCTATCCATGAAAACAAATCACCCGCCCCAAAACGGTTATCACCAAAACTCAAACCACGGTTCTGTGAAAAATTAGATGCCACATAAAAAATTGTGTTTGCCCAGCCAGTCAAAATAAATAACTTGCCAAGAAAATTCTCAGCTTTGGCAGAAAAACCTAAACTACCAATCGCAAATGCAAAGGCGATCACCATTAAAGAATTCATCGGAATCCCGCGATGAGCCCTTGCCCATGCTTCAGGTGTTCCAGGTAAATTGAAATTCAAGATAAAGCCTGGGTAGATTTCAAAACCACCCAACAAAGAAACCCATAACAACAAACCAATGGCCAATGCAACAAACATCATCAATAGACCATGACCGATCATGATTCTTTGAATTGGTTTAATGGTTAGACTTGTTTGCAAAACGGACCCCTGTTCAATTTGATTTGGGTCAATCATTCATTGAATTGAACTGGGATCCTATCCCTAGCGTGTAGGCAATATCCGGGAAATGAAATTTAAAAAAATAGAGGGAAATTTGTACAGGATTACCCTAACAAAAACGCCATTTTTAAAGGGTCTTATCAATAGTTACCCTAATCAATATTTACCCTAATATCGATATTATTTAAAAGTTCCGAAACTATAGGTCAGCCTAAAAACAACATAAAAAATGCTGAAAACGAATGAACTTACCGACCTAACCAAATGGTTAGATAAATATCCACTTTTTCACAGCGGTGATGAAGTGGATGAGGTGCGCCATAAAGTTGGCGGTGTTTTCGTTCCTCATCGTTTAAGAGTTTTAGGTCAAGAACAGCATCTCAGTGCAGATATGAACCATCTGCAACTAGATAACACTTCCGTTAATACTTTAGGCTATGGCGCTGGTGTCAATATTACCTGCGATCCATTTGAGAAGTTTTTACTCATTATGTTGCCCATGACAGGCGTCATGCATGCAACAGTTGAAGATGGCGTAGTAGAAGCCCATAAACATGTAGCTGCACTCATTAATACGAGCGATCCCCTCTCTATGAAATGGGGTGAGAACTGCAATCAGCTAATTATTAGAATTAATAAGTCATTAATTGAACGCACCTGCGAAACGCTCCTAGGTCACCCGATTAAAGATGATGTAAAGTTTGCGTCGGCCCTTGATATGGCCCAGGGTAATGATATGTACCGAAGCATTATCCATTTGTTAGCCACCAATCCTTTTATTTCAGAGTCGGCTAAGCTTTACCCCATCATCACCAAACAATTAGAACAATTGTTGGTAAGCTCTTTGTTACTCAACCAAAAGAATCAGTACACCCAAGAGCTACTCAATCCTGAAAAAATTATCACACCTCAGTACATCAAAAAAGCTGAGGAATACATGCTAGATAAGGCGTCAGAACCAATTACCTTGCAGGATGTGGCCAACCATGCTGGTATCAGCTTAAAAACCTTACATACTGGCTTTCAGAAATATAGAAACGATAGTCCTAAGAACTTTTTAAAGAATTTAAGACTAGATTTAGTTAAAAGAGATTTAACAGCTGCGAGATTAGAAAGAAGCAATCTCACAGTTACCGATGCGGCACTACGTTGGGGCTTTTTACACTTAAGTCACTTTAGCGAATCTTATTACGCCAAATTTGGCGAATACCCATCAAGCACCCTTAAAGGGTAATTACATCCGGCCAAAAGCCCCACGATTGAAATCATCAATCGCTTGAATGATTTCCTGTTTTGTATTCATGACAAATGGGCCATGACCCACAATCGGTTCATCAATCGGCTCACCACTCAGTAACAAAGCAACAGAATCTTCCAGTGCCTTGATATGAATATCTTCACCCATTTCGCTAAACATCAAAAAGCGTGCGTCGGTTGCCATCATTGACTGATCAGGCTCTCCTGATTCTACCGCCCCTTTTAGAACCACTAAGGATGTATTCCAACCTTCTGGTGCTGGTATGGTTAGTTCAGCACCTTTCTTTAATTGGATATCGATCACATCCATGGGGGTGAATGTACGAGCCGGTCCTAGCTTACCTTGATAGTTACCTGCAATAACTCGCGCCCGACCGCATGACTGACCCAAATGTTCTAGGGGTATAACTGGAATCTGTTGATTCAAAATGGCCTGATAAGTAGGCGGGGTCATCTTATCCTTGGCAGGCAAGTTAACCCAAAGTTGCACCATATCCAAAACGCCACCCTCTTTAGCAAAGCGTTCTGAATGAAATTCTTCATGAAGTATTCCTGAGCCTGCAGTCATCCACTGGACATCACCAGGGCCAATCAACCCACCTTGGCCCGTAGAGTCTTGGTGAGCTACTTCACCTTCATAAATAATCGTAACGGTCTCAAATCCGCGATGCGGATGAGAACCTACACCTTTTTTAGAAGTCGTTGGGGGAAACTCTGCGGGGCCAGCATAGTCCAGCATTAAAAATGGACTCATTTGGCGACCTAAGTTTTGATAGAAAAATAACGTACGCACAGGGAAGCCATCACCAACCCAATGGCCATGATTATTTCCTTGTACACCGATAACTTTTTTCATACCCCCTCCAAGACCCTCTCAGTTTAATTACTTACTGACGATTTTGCTTAGCATCAAAGCTAAAAGCACCAGCACCTGCAGAAGCCAATACTAACAAGCCACCCATGACAGCAATGTTTTTAAAGAATAATAGTTGTGCCACGAATGCTTGATCTGCTGGAGCTGCCCAATATGCGTGACCAGCAACTGAAGCTGCTAAAGTGAAAATTGCCATCACTAAGGCAACGATTCTAGTTTGAAATCCAACTAATAAAGCAATGCTTCCTAGCACTTCAACAACGATAGTGACAACAACAGCTAATGTTGGCACAGGAATACCTAATGAACCAAAGTAACCAACTGTTCCTGCAAATCCTGTCAACTTAGCCAAACCAGCTGGCAAAAATAAGGCTACTACTAATAAACGACCGATTAGGTTGAGTGTGTTTTCTGCGTGTTTCATTTCATTTCCTTTTTTATTTAGTTTGCATAAGTACTATTTTAGTTCTAATTAGAACAAAATGCAAATGCCCCGACTATCATTGGGGATTTATCGGATATACAGCATATTTAATATGTGTTTATATGTGCTATAAGCATTTCTCAATGCCATATAGATTAAATTCCCCGCTTTAAGGACAAATGATGACCACCCCTCTAGAACGAGCCTATCAAGAAAAATTAACCACTGCGAACCAAGCAGCTGCCCTCGTTAAATCTGGCGACAAAATATTCTTAGGGGAATTTACTCAAGGTGTTGAAGCATTTGAGGCCGCCTTAGCTCTAAGAAAGAATCAACTGAAAGATGTCATTCTTGTGACAACTACACGCGTTAAACCAATGAAATGTGTTGAAGCAGACCCACAAAGAGAATCATTTATTTGGAATGATTGGCATTTTTCTGGTTTAGGTCGCAAATTTGGTGAAAAGGGTTTAGCCAGCTATATCCCTCTTTGCTATCACCAGGCCCCTCAGAATATTGGCTTGTACGAAGAGCCAGATGTAGTCGTCATACAAGTTGCCCCAATGGATAAAAACGGCTTCTTTAATTTCTCAACGAGCTGCTCCATGACGCCGGCCTACTGTCGCAAAGCAAAAAAAGTGATCGTGGAAGTAAACGTCCACGCACCGAAATGTTTAGGTGGTTTAGATGAAGCGATTCATGTATCAAAAGTCGATTATGTGATTGAAGGACCTAATACCCCACTAGTGCAATTACCAGAAATCCCAGCTAGTGAAGCAGACCATAGCATTGCGAAGCTCGTGATGAGCTTGATTGAAGATGGCTCAACGATTCAATTAGGCATTGGCGGCTTACCCAACATTGTGGGATCAATGATTGCCAATAGTGACTTAAAAGATTTGGGCGTTCACACAGAAATGCTAGCTGATTCCTATGTTGATATGTATGAAGCTGGGCGCATTACCGGTAAAAACAAAGCCATCGATCGCGAAAAAATGGTTTACACCTTTGCCCTAGGATCTCAAAAGCTTTATGACTTTTTGGACAACAATCCAGTAGCTTCCATCTTCCCAGTTTCTTATACCAATGACCCTTATGTGATTGGTCAAAACCCTAAAGTGGTGGCAATTAATAATGCGATTGAAGTCGACTTATTCTCACAAGTAGCGAGCGAAGCTTCGGGTCATCGTCAAATCTCAGGAACCGGCGGCCAACTTGATTTCATCATGGGGGCTTATCGTTCTGAAGGTGGCAAAGGCCTTATTTGCATCAACTCTACTTACAAGAAGAAAGATGGCACCATTGGTTCACGAATCGTGCCCACACTATCTGCTGGCACGATCGTGACCTGCCCAAGATCGATTGTCCATTATGTGGTTACTGAATTTGGCATCGCCCAACTAAAAGCCAAATCAACTTGGGAACGTGCAGAAGCATTAATTAATATTGCCCACCCAGATTTCAGAGAACAATTAATTCAAGAAGCCAGCGCCATGGGCATTTGGCGTCAATCTAATAAACTTGTCTAACCTTACCCCTTACTTTGCTAAATATCACCATGAATACTGACTTAGTTCACCGCATTCAAGATAGCTTTGCTAAGCAAAGTGCCATGCATCTAATTAAAGCCACTATTCCAGTGATTGAGGAAAACTTAGTTGAAATTCATATTCCTCACTGGGAAGGCATCGAACAACAGCACGGATATATCCATGCTGGCGTTGTCGGCATGATTGTCGATAGCGCTGCAGGCTATGCAGCCATGACGGTGGCGCCAGAAGGTGCCTCTATTCTATCTGTTGAATACAAGATGAATATGTTAAGGCCTGCTGATGGTGAGAAACTAATTGCCCGCGGTGAAGTGGTTAAATCTGGTCGCACCCTATGCATTACCAGAGGTGAAGTATTTGCGATTAAAGATGGGAAATCAACGATGTGTGCCTTAATGCAACAAACCATCATGTTTATGCACGGCAAACCAGAAAAATAATTCCCTAATACCAGCTAATCATTAGAGAAAAATCTCAAACCATCGTAATCGATGATTTCAACAGTTCGATAACCATTACGAACCAAACCTAACTCAATGAGCTTTTTCATGGCAACATTCACCCGTTGCCTTGAAATACCACACAAGTAACCAATCTCTTCTTGAGAAAGATCGACGGCCTTTCGATCTCCCATATAAAAGACAGGATTAAAAATAGCAGCAAGATTTTTAGCGACACTCAATTCAACGGTGGCAGTTCTTTGATTTCTTAAGGATGACGAATACGCAATGACTCGTTGATTTAAAAAATTAACCAAATACTGATTAAATGCCAAACTCTCCTTCACCAAGGTATTAAATACATGGCTCGGAATTAAAACAATCTCTGAGTCGCGTAATGCAGTTGCCTCATATTGAAGTGGTGAGTTTTTCAGAATAGGCGTTTCATTGAACCACCCACCTTCAATTAACCCTCCATAACTAAAAACTTTTCCATCCACATTCGTTGAGCTCACACGCACTAAACCACTCATGACTCCACACCAAGCAAGAGGTAAATCTCCTCGTTGAAAGAAAATTTCTTGTTTTTTAATGAGCTTTGAAGTGGCATGAGAAACGATGAGTTGAGCATGACGGGCATCCAACGATGAATACCAGGTACACCTCTCAAGAAAAGAAACAACTTTATCGCTCATGGGGAAATGCTTAATTAGTTAATAGAGTTAGTCACGAAACTGTAACAGCAATCATACTTTGGTCAATTGCTATTAACCCTTCATCAGCTTAAGATGGCGATATAGCCAATAAGTCCTTACCAACCTCTTTCACCCAATAAATTTATGATCTGGATGATTACCAAATATTTATTAACCGCTGGCATGGTCGTCTTTATTTCGGAAATAGCTAAGCGTAGCGATAAATTAGGCGGCCTCATTGCTGCGCTCCCACTTATTACACTTTTATCTCTCACTTGGTTATTTATTGAGAACCAAAGTGAAGAGAAAATAGCCAACCATGCGTATTACACTTTTTGGTATGTCATCCCAACATTACCCATGTTTTTATTATTTCCCTATTTACTACCAAAAATAGGCTTTTGGCTAACCATGGGCGCTTGCATGCTATTAACCATCATCTGCTTTGGTTTGTTTGCATTAGTTTTAAAGAATTTCGGCATTCAATTAATGTAAAAAACCACCCGCAGGTGGTTTTTTAACTCAGAAGTAACTGACCATATCAGCACTGATTAGCGTTGATGACCATGACCACTCTCAGGCTTCAAATTAGACATATGGTCTTTCATCATCTGCTGATGATCATTCATCATTTTTTGATGATCTCCCATATTGCTCTTCATTTGATCAGGCATCATCGATTCAATATCTTTATCAACTTGATGCTCGTGAGCCATAGGGCTTTGATATCCAAGAATTGACGGATCCAACATACCTGCAATCATCGCGATATGGCCGAACACCAAGAATAAAGCCACGCAAACAGCATGGACCTTTAATCGCCCCATTTGATCCAAAGATTTATTCACCAAACCAAACCCTTGTAAGGCAATCCAAATTAATGGCAAACCAGCAATCAAATAAGTAGCAACGGCAATCACGTCAATCACAGTTCTCCACTCACCCGCCTGAGTAATAGGTACAACTGCATGAGTCATGATGTAGTAAATAATGCCAACAAAATAAACCCCAACAGCCATTCCAGAAAATTTATTAAGGTAATAAACCCCACCATCAAATTTTCTAGTAAAGAGTAAATATAGCTCTGTGATTGCCAAGGTCTCAGCCAAGACAACTGGAATAGCCATAAAAATAATTAAGTTCCACGGTTGATTAACCGCCAATAACTCCATGTAATGAGTCATATTCATACAATTCTCCAAAAGATTGAGTAATGAGGCATAGGCCATCATCACTAATTAAACTAAGTATTTTTTAGATAGTTAAAGAATGTATTTAGGTGGCTTATCGATTAAATACGCCATGGGACTTATCACCCATGCAACATTCATCGGCACTAGATGATTACTTAAACTGGTTGATAAATACATATCAATCGGAGGAGCCACAACCAAACCTAGACAGCATTGATAGTTATCACCATGACATAACTGTTTGGTTGATTCAGTCTGTTTAGACTGTTGAAAATGAGACTCATGATGGTCAGACGAAACCTCATGACAATGTGACTCTATTGACTGATCTTGGGTCACCGCTGATAAAGATGTGGCATGCCCCACTGTATCCATAGGCATAACCGCCGCATGAATTAAGCTGGCAAACAAACTAAAACAAAGAGCAACACATATCTTCTTCACTTTTTCATTTTATGCGTTTTTTACCAATTTTGTAAAAACCATCCAAAGCAATGAAATAAGGCATAAATATGAGATAGCACCAACTGGTTTACTCCAAACCTAATTTTTGGAAGTTTCCATTAGTGCGAGAAGTTGCTATTTCTTTTAGAAATTTTCTCGCCTCTACTGCGCGGGGTGAATCCACCCTTACCCCCACTAAATAGCTCGTGTAATTCTGCACCTCGGCAGGTAATGGGCCAATATATTGCAAGCCTTTTTCTTCTAATAATTTAATTTCAGTAATGGCACCAAAACCAATTTCATACCCAGATCCTTTAGCAATATGCATGAGAACAGATTCTCCATCAGCATAACGAATAGCCTTGTGAGCAACCACATCACCAATACCCATTTTGACAAATAATTTATCCAAATAAATACCCGTGGATGCTTTGTTATATACAACTCGATCCGCTGCCAAAACAACTTGTTTTAAATCATCAAGACTATAAATCGATGGTGCAGATGAACCTTTTCTAACAACCACACCCGCCCCAACTTTTCCCACATACCCAATGTCACCAACCAGCAATTTGCTTTGCGTCACCTGCTCTTCAATTAATGCATTAGGTGCAATTAAGATATCGAATGATTGTCCAGAAGATAAATACTCTTTAAGCTGTGGTCCCGTACCAAATTTCAAGCGGACGTGAGAGGAAGTATCTTTTTCATAAGCCAATGCCACCGCATGTACTCCAGGCTCTACAGCTCCAGCACTCATAACATTTAATTCAGCTGCTATGGCTGATGCGCTCACAATCAACAAGCTAGCTAAACTTAATAAATTAGATATCTTCATGAGTCTCACCTTAATTATCACTGAATGAATTTATAAAATGATGCGTTGAAATGAACTGTTTCAATATGGTTAAATGTTTCAACCATCATTCTATGCACTTTGACTTGTTTGATGAACTTCCGTCATGACTTTAGCAATAGCCATAAATTCATCAATACGCGAAGTAGTTTGCCGAGCAATCAATGCAATCCCCCTTTTAGGAGCTGGCGCATCTAAAGGTTTAGCCAATAAATGAGTATTTTTAAGAATACCGCCCTTAATTGCCATCTCAGGTAACAATGCAATACCTAAACCAGAATCTACCATTTGCACCAAGGTCAATAAGCTAGTTGCCTCTAAGCCTTCGATGCTGGCAGTCTCAGAGCGACGACAAGCCCTAAGACTATGTTCACGCAAGCAATGCCCCTCTTCCAATAACAATAATCTGCCAGCCATTTTTGCAGGAACAGTGACTGTTTTTCCGGCCAAAGCTGGATCATGAGGCTGGGCAGCTAACCAAAACTCATCGCCATACAGTTCTTTCACTAAAAGTCCTTCGGTCTCATAGGGAAGCGCAATAATTGCAAAATCTAACTGATGCTCATGAATCTTTTGTACCAAGTTAGCTGATAAATCCTCACGTAAAGCAATTTTCAATTCTGGATAACGCTCACGAATTTCCGGCAATATCTGGGGCAATACAAATGGAGCAATGGTTGGTATGGCTCCCAATCGAATTGTTCCTGTCATAGCCTGTGAAGCTGTTTTTGCATACTCCACCATATCCTCAGCTGAGGCTAATAGCTGTTTTGCACGATGAATCATTTCAAAGCCAACCGGAGTTACTGAAACATTTTGGCGGTCACGCTCAATTAATTGAACGCCCAAACTATCCTCGAGCTCTTTAAGACCAGCACTTAAGGTCGACTGACTCACGAAACAATGCTCAGCTGCCTTGGTGAAATTAAGGTACTGCCCGACCGCTAAAAGATAGCGCAGCTGGCGCATGGAAGGCAAAGCGATCATACCGACTCCTTTTATCGAAAAATCCGATAAATATTATCATATTTATTATCTATACAAATATAACAATATCCCCCAAAATTCAGTCCATCAACAACGATTTTTAACTAGAAAGGAAACACCATGTCCATCATCAATACACAAGTTCAACCATTTGCAACCCAAGCTTTTCACAATGGCAAGTTCATCACAGTAAATGAAGAGAGCCTAAAAGGTAAATGGTCTGTTCTTATTTTTATGCCAGCAGCTTTTACATTTAACTGCCCTACAGAAATTGAAGATGCCGCTGATAACTATGCGGAATTCCAAAAAATGGGCGCTGAAGTGTATATCGTGACAACTGATACACATTTCTCACACAAAGTTTGGCACGAAACTTCACCAGCAGTAAGCAAAGCTAAATTCCCATTAGTTGGTGACCCAACACATACATTAACAAGAAGCTTTGGCGTGCATATTGAAGAAGAAGGTTTGGCATTGCGCGGTACATTTGTAATCAACCCAGAAGGCGTGATCAAAACTGCTGAAATCCACTCTAACGAAATTGCTCGCGATGTTTCAGAAACTCTTCGCAAGCTAAAGGCTGCTCAATACACAGCCGCTAACCCTGGTCAAGTTTGTCCAGCTAAGTGGAAAGAAGGCGCAGCAACATTGACACCAAGCTTGGATTTAGTTGGCAAGATCTAAATAAAGATCAATAGGCTCTCAACTGAGAGCCTATTGGAGAACCCTAATGGATTCTCCAATAGGCTTTAAAAATATACGAGGATGACATCATGTTAGACACCAACATCAAAAATCAACTCAAAGCTTACTTTGAGAAAATTAACAAACCCGTTGCTTTAGTTGCTTCTTTAGATAGCAGCGATAAGTCAGCTGAGTTACTTGCTTTGTTACAAGAGGTAGCCGAGCAATCAGACAAAATCATTTTATCAACCGATGGTCAAGCCATCAATCGCCCTAGTTTCAGCGTAGGTGCAGTAGGAGACAAAGCAAGAATTAACTTTTCAGGCCTACCGATGGGGCATGAAATGACCTCCTTTATTTTGGCCGTTCTACAAAGTGGCGGTTACCCACCCAAAGTTGAGCAAGCGATCATCGACAGCATTAAAGATTTGCCTGGCAAATTAAGCTTCCAGACATTTGTATCTTTGTCATGCCACAACTGCCCTGATGTAGTACAAGCCCTTAACTTAATGGCTGTATTAAATCCAAATATCGAACATGAAATGATCGATGGCGCACTTTTCCAAGATTTAGTGAATCAATATCAGGTCATGGCCGTACCAACTATCATCATGAATGGCGCCCCATTTGGTCAAGGTCGCATGACTGTTGAAGAAATTGTTGCGAAATTAGATACCAAGTCTTCAGAAAAAGATGCTGCCAAATTGAATGCTAAAGCTGCTTTTGACGTATTAGTGGTTGGTGGTGGCCCTGCTGGCTCTGCCGCTGCCATTTATGCAGCACGCAAAGGTATTGCAACCGGGGTTGTTGCTGAACGTTTCGGCGGACAAGTCATGGATACGATGGCCATTGAGAACTTTATCTCTGTAAAAGAAACGGATGGTCCTAAATTAGCCATGGCACTTGAGGAGCATGTGAAGTCCTATGAAGTAGATATCATGAACTTACAACGCGCTAAAGCCCTACACTCCAGCGAAGAAGGCTTGGTTGTTGAATTAGAAAACGGCGCTACTTTAAAGAGCAAGTCCGTAATCATCAGCACTGGTGCCCGTTGGAGAGAAATGAATGTGCCAGGAGAAACCCAATACCGCGGTAAAGGAGTTGCTTACTGTCCTCACTGTGACGGTCCTCTTTTTAAAGGCAAACGCGTTGCAGTCATTGGTGGCGGCAACTCCGGTGTTGAAGCGGCCATTGATTTAGCTGGTGTTGTGAGTCACGTTACTTTGATTGAGTTTGACTCTCAATTGCGCGCTGACGCCGTCTTACAAAACAAATTGAACAGCTTAAATAATGTCACCATTATTAAGAGTGCCTTAACCAAGGAAGTCATTGGAGATGGTCAGCGTGTCACAGCCTTGCGTTATACCGACCGCACCAATAACCAAGAACACACCTTAGAACTTGAAGGTATCTTTGTACAAATTGGCTTATTACCGAACACGGACTGGTTAAAAGGCACGATTGACTTAAGCCCTAGAGGCGAGGTTGTGGTTGATGCCAAAGGTGAAACATCTATGCCAGGGGTATTTGCAGCGGGTGACTGCACTACTGTGCCTTACAAGCAAATCATTATTGCCATGGGTGAAGGCGCCAAAGCTTCTTTAGGTGCTTTTGACTACCTCATCCGCTCTTCAGTAAAAGAAGTGGCTGTCGCTCATTAATTGCGTCAACTATTGTTTAGTGCCAGGCAAGAAAAAAGCCACTCCCAAGGAGTGGCTGTGAAATCGTATATGTTGCATATACGAAGGGGAATCAATTCTTTACGGAGCTCTTAAGAAACAACTGTTAAGAAAGTCTCATGTAGTTTTTGTTGCGGATAGTCCAAACCACCCTTTGCTAATCCTTCCCAATTCCAAGCAACAGGATCCCAATCAGGATAGTTTTGCGTACCGCCGCAGAATGTTTCAAAACGGTTGCCAGATGGATCCCATGCATAGATGGTCGTACCACGAGTAATACCATGACGAGTAGGGCCAATATCCACAGGCACTTCATTCATGCCAATAATGTCACCCGCTCTAAGCACTTTCTCCCAGCTTTCCAACATGAAAGAAAGATGGTGCAACTTACCTGGATCTGGATGCTCAACAAATGCAATGTCGTGCGCCTTAATTGAGCAAGACAACCATAGAGCACCTTTCACATCAGAATCAGGCAAAGTCACAAATTCGGTCAAAATAAAACCTAAAACATTAACAAAAATATCCATGACCTTGTTCACATCAGGTCCATATAGCAAGCCATGGTCAAAACGTAATGGCGCAATGCCTCGTTCTGCATCACTCGACCAAGGAGCCGGGTTAACAGCTGCCAAGCCATTACCCACCATTTTCTTTTCAGCGAATAATTCAATTAAATGACCGCTTGGAATTTGGAAACGAACTCGCTCCCCAGTTTCCAACAACTCGCCCGCAGGAATTCTTTCTGTAGGAATGCCATATGCGTTTAAGTCAGACTCCAACTGATCAAGTGTCTTTTTATCCAAGACCTTAAAAGCAAAGAAATCAATGCCCGCCTTGTCCGCTTGACGAATAATGATGCTGTTATGGTCACGCTCATCCCAAGCTTTGTAATAAACACGACCCTTTTGATCGCGGCCCGTCTCAATCAATCCTAATACCTTGCCATAAAAGTGGCAGGCTTCTTCTAAGTCCAATACGCGAATCTGCGCATGTCCAGGACGTAAAACGCCAGTCATACCCATATTTATTCCCCTAACAAAAATTATTTAATTAACGAGTGATGTCAGAGTAGATCTGAACAAGAAATTTTGTTTTGACAAAGATCAAATGAAATTAAAAGGTAGAGATTAGTAGTTTCACTAATAAAAATATCTTTTTCGTAGCTAAGGTAGCGATTTTTAAGTATTTTTACGTTCATGACATTTAAAAATATCGACTCAGTCCAACTTTATGCCTAGTTAAAGATATGAGAATTCTATTTACCCTCTTTACCCTTCTATTGTTAAGTGTTTCTCAAAGGGTCTTTTCTGAAGGCTTGGTATTTGATTGCGATCAAACCAAGATCAAGGTAATAGAAAATCAAATAGACCAGTATTTAAATCAATTAAATATCTCCCCTCATTTGTTTCATAAACAAGTGACAGACCATACCTTGCAATTAACGCTGAAACAGCCCGATCAAAGTACTTTATATATTCGTTGGAACCCCGATTACCAAATTGAGGATGAAGTGGTTGAGTTACCGGCTGCCAATGGAAAAAGTCTGGCCACCACCGTATCGAAAAAAGAAATTGTTCTAGCTCTCATGCAATCGGGTCGCCGTACTACGTTTTCAGGAAAGTCTTGCAATTTCGAAGCATTTCAAGATCACGTCCATGTTCGCCAAATGATTGTGGCTTGGGCAGAACATCTACATTGGAAATTTCCAGATGGTGGTCCTGCCCAATGGAATGAAACTTATTGGAAAAATGGCACACTCAAACCAGGCAAACCTCTGTTAGAAGCCATGACAGACTTTTTTATTCACCAAGACACTTGTGCAGTCGGCTGCTACACCGCAACAAAAATTGTCATCATTCAAGGTATTCTTGATTACTATCAACGCATCAAACAAGATACTGAAACGGCCAACGCTATTAAGAAGTCACTCCAAAGTGACGGTGAGGTATTAGTAGGCATTGAGCCAGATACGATGTGGGGATTATCAAGCAACAATCCAACATCTGACTTCAATCCACAGGGCAAATTATTAAATGTAAAAATGCGAGTAGCCCCACTGAACTTCATTCCTGGTGATTGGGTTTATTTCAAAAATACAGATACTGCAAGCGCTAACATTTCCGGTTACGAAGGATCCAACTCCATTTACATGGGACGCGCACGATTTGATGATTTTTATGATGACAATGATCATCATTTTCTCTATAACGAGAAATTGAGAGAAGTTTATAACTGGCGTTTTGGCGTGAGGAGTAGAAGCCGAGACTACGCTCACATTCATAATCCATCTTCTGATTTATTAAATACACTGGGCAATCCACCACAAGCTGGTGGATTAGTGCTTGATAGTCGGTCTGTACCTAAATTTTTTGGATTTGAATAATTAAGCATGCCAATAAAGAAAGTTAACTATGTTTGAAGGTTTTAGAATAGATACTTACCTTTGCAACGGCATTGATATTCATGCTGTAGTGGGTGGTAATGGCCCGCCCGTCTTACTCCTTCATGGCTTTCCACAAACACACGCTATGTGGGCGAGAATCGCACCAATTTTAGCTAAACATTACACCGTCGTATGCTCAGATATTCGTGGCTATGGCGACTCAGGAAAACCTACTGCCACCGAAGATCTTAGCAATTACAGTTTTCGCGCGATGGCGCAAGATCAACTAGAACTGATGAGACAACTTGGATTTACCCAATTCCATATCATTGGGCATGACAGAGGTGCTCGAGTTGCTCACCGACTATCACTTGATCACCCTGAGACTCTATTGTCAGTTTCATTACTAGATATCATTCCACTTCATGATGTGTTTGCCCAAGTCGATCGACATATCGCTAAAGCTTATTGGCACTGGTATTTATTACAACAACCCGCACCCTACCCAGAAGAAATAATCGCAGCCAACCCCGATCATTTTTATGAAGGCTGTTTATTTGGCTGGGGTGCCGCAAGTGCTGACAGCTTTGCTCCAGAACAATTAGCTGCCTATCGAAATGCGTGGCGTCAAAAAGATACGATTTACGGCAGTTGCGCAGATTACCGAGCAGCAGCTAGCGTTGATTTTTCAATGGATGAACAAGATATAGGAAAACAAGTGAACATACCTGCTTTTGTACTTTGGGGGGCTAACGGCGTGATGGGTAAATTATTTAATATGCAAGACGCCTGGTCAAAGATTTATCCCAACCTACTCACTGAATCAATCTCTGGAGGACATTTTTTTGTCGATCAATATCCCGAAGAAACAGCCAACAGGATTCTCCAGTTTTTAAAGACCGGTAAATAACGGAAAGGTTATATAACCATCAAGCTGGACGTACTCGGAACACCCAAGTTAGCATCAAGACAAAAGCAATCAAGGCACAGCTACCAGAAAACAAGAAGGCATATAAGGGCCCCATTGCTTCATAAAGCCACCCAAAGATAAATGAAGCTGGCAACAACATTAGACCCGTGACTAGGTTAAACCAACCAAAACAGGTACCTGAAAGACCTACAGGTGCCATGTCAGCAACAAGAGCTTTTTCAACACCTTCCGTTGCTGCTTTAAATAAACCGTAAATAGCAAATAATCCAAACACCTGATAAATTGAAATATCTGGCAAACCCATAGCCACGTAGAAGCAAGCGTATGCCATCCAGGCGATCAGAATAAAATGTTTACGACCTAAGGTGTCTGACCATGCAGATAAAGGCGTACCAAAAATCGTCGTAATTAATGAAATACCAGCCCACAACAAAGGAATATGCTCTTGAGGTACCCCAATCTCTCTAGCCCTTAGCAATAAGAACATATCTGATGAATTACCCAAAGCGAATATACCTGCTGCCACTAGGTACCGTTTAAATTGATTGGGGATTCCCTGCAAAGACCAACTGAAACGAATGCTGTGCGATGGAACAGTCAACTTAGGTTCTTTAATGAATAAGGCTAAAGTGATCGTAATGACGGCAGGAAAAATGGCCCAAAGAAAAATGTCTTGAAGCTCTACGCCCATGAATAGAAAAAGCGCTGCCAGCAATGGTCCAATAACTGCCCCAGCGTTATCCATAGAACGATGAAAGCCAAACGTTAGCCCTCTCTGTTGAGGGCTAACACTTTCTGCTAATAGTGCATCACGTGGCGAACTACGTAGGCCTTTACCAACTCGATCAGTGAAACGAATAGCTAATACCCATATCCAGGAATTCGCCAAAATAATTAAAGGCCTACCAAACCCTGCTAACGAATACCCTAAAATAATCCAAGGTTTTGATTGCTTCGTACGATCGACTATCACACCAGAAACCAACTTAAAAATACTAGAGCTAGCTTCTGCAATACCCTCAATAATCCCCATTGCTCTAGGACCTGCCATGAGGATAGATGCTAAATATAAAGGCATTAGCGGATAAATCATCTCGCTGGCTGAATCATTGACAAGGCTAATTAAACCGATTAACCAAACAGTGCGAGGAAGACTAAAAATGGATCTGATCATATAAAAGACAATTTATCACCGGTGAGCCACAAATAGTTCATCAAACTGGAAGAATCTCAGACACATCACCGACCACCACTCACATCAATAGATGATCCTGTGACATAAGATGATTGAGGCGATATGAGCCACATGACCGCTTGAGCTACTTCGTCAGCGGTGCCCGCTCTACCCATCGGTATCGAACCACCTACTTGCTTCACTCGATCGGGCTCACCTCCACTAGCATGAATCTCTGTATCGATAATCCCAGGGGCAACAGCATTGACACGAATGCCATCTCCAGCAACCTCTTTGGCTAAGCCAATGGTTAAGGTGTCAATAGCAGCCTTAGATGCTGCGTAATCAACATATTGATCAGGAGAACCCAAACGAGCCGCTCGTGATGAAATATTGACAATAACGCCACCAACACCACCAAGCTTTTTCGACATGCGTAAAACAGCTTGGCGTGAACACATGAAGCTACCGATAACATTGACCCCAAACATTCTGTGCAAACGATTAAAACTCATATCAGAAACACAAGCTTTCTGATCAATAATCCCCGCATTATTAACAAGCACAGCCAAAGATCCTAAACGCTCATCGACCGTCTTAAATATCATTAAGACATCATCTTCTTTACTTACATCACCTTGTATAGCGATCGCAAGACCACCTTGATCGTGGATAGTTTTAGCTAAGGCATTCGCCTCATCTGCACCATGGTGATAATTAATGGCTACAGCATAGCCTTCTTTGGCAGCCAACTTAACAATAGCCGCACCAATTCCACGGGCTCCACCAGTCACCAGCATGACAGGTTGATTAGTTGCTGACATATTTATCTCCTTTACAAGCGACTTCGCGCTATCTAAACCCTATCCTAAAGTAAAAAGCCACCCGAAGGTGGCTTAAGTGGTTAAGTCATTAAGTCACCCTAGCTATCGCATGATGACAATTCTGTTAAGTGACTTATTTATTGAGCTGACCTGCCATCTTCACAATACGCTCGCCATATAGTCTAGCTGTTTCTAAATCACCTGGATTCACTTCATCCACACCAGCATCAGATGGTGTCTGCATCATAGCCCCAGAAAAAGCACCCACATAGTTCACATCATCACGATTGGCAGATTTCTTATTAGAAGGCATCAAACCTGTTCCAACCCATACACCAGAATGTTGCATCGCTAATGTTATGAAATATTGAATTGTGGTCTGCTTGTCACCATTCATCGTCGCTGAGTTGGTAAAACCGCCAAACACCTTATCTTTCCACTGCTGAGTAAACCAGGCTTTTGAAGTAGCATCAGCAAACTTCTTAAACTGCCAACTAACTGTTCCCATATAAGTCGGTGAGCCAAATACGATGGCATCAGCAGCATTCAAAGATTCCCAATTTTGCTCACTAATATTGCCTTCAGCATCGATAGCAATTAGTTCAGCTTGAGCACCCTGAGCCACTGCTTGAGCTTGCTTAACTGTATGACCATAACCACTATGAAATACCACAACTACTTTTGCCATCTTCATTCTCCCGATAGTTAAAGATTGTGACTAATTGATGAATAACCAATCACGAAGATACCAGTATAGTACTAACTAGTACAAAATGCAGAATCCCTACAACAATGAGGTTTATTCCAAGAAAGCTGATGAAATATGCACTCTTTTTAAGCAAAAATTAAGGCTAGCCACCAATCCATATAAAAAAATTACTATCAAATATTTGAATAATATGAAATGTGATTTTGGGTCTGTGCTAAAGTGCCTTAACTTTAAAAAATACGATATTTCGTGACTATTTCATCGACCAAAAAAGCCTACATTTGGCTTTTCCTAATTGGCTGTATTTGGCTATTAGCCAAGACTTTAAGCCATCACTCACCTGATTGGGATAATGTAGAAGAACTCGTATGGGCTAATTCATTTGAAATTGGCTATCAAAAGCACCCACCCCTACCCACTTGGCTTTTATATCCTGCAACATTGATTTTCGGCAAGTCAATGACTCTATCTTTCTTTATGGGATATTTTTGCATCTTCATATCAGCCATCTTTACTTATCATCTATTTAAAGAAGTAGCGGCACGTGCTAATCGAACTTTGCCTAGCTACGCACCTCTAGTTGCAGTATTAGGATCTTCTTTAATTATTTACTACACCATTCGCGGCTCAGACTTCAACCACAATAATGCTCAGTTGTGGTCGATATCGGCCATGCTACTTTTCTATTACAAGGCGTGGGTAGCTGATCAAGAAAATCGTGCAAAAGACAGCTATATCTCTTGGCTATTACTAGGCATTTTTACGGGCTTAGCTTTACTCACCAAATATAGCGTCATCATTCAAATCGCCACCCTATTGTTTCATTTTCTTTGGGCAAAGCGTTGGAGTAGCTCTCGAGCATTGCTCGGCTTATTACTGTCATGCATGACAGCACTACTCATTCTGACACCGCATCTGATTTGGTTAATTGAGCAAGCCTCACAACACATGGGGCCGCTCCAGTACGCTCTCCATTCAACGGCTAATAACGATACGCCATTAGTCAATTTCCAAAGAATTCTTTCAGAGTTTGTGGCAAGTCAAATCTATCGCGTAGCGCCTATCTTAATTAGCATCTTTTTTGTTTATCGACTTGCTAAAAAATCACCCCCCACCAACCATCAGACTAGTTGGTGGATGAGTCTTAACAAAGATGATCGGCATTTTTTATGGATCATCACATTAAGCCCAACTCTTATAACTGTGATAGCTGGGGGGCTATTTGATATCAACATGGAACCTAAATGGGCAGTCACCTTTTATCTAACCATGGGTATGTTCATGTGGATGCCTATTAAAGAATCTATTGATATCAAATTATTTATTAAAAATATTTTGATTGTTCATTTGATTGTTGCTGCACTGTATGCTCTATTTACAGGGGTAATCGCCGATGTTGTCGGTCGCACAACTCGCGCCAACTATCCAAGCCAAGAGTTATCTGATCGCATGTACCAACATTGGGAACAACATCCAGAACTAACCCAAGGCGCTCCATTAACTATGATTGCGGGAGATGTCTGGACAGCAGGGAATGCCGCTATTCACAGCCCTAATCATGGTAGAGCTATTCAAGTTTGGGTTGATGCTAATGATCTAGAAACCCCTTGGTTAAAACCAGGCGAAAAACCATTACTCATGGTGATTGCTAGTCGCAACAAGAAGAGTGACTATCACGGAAAACATAGAGGTGGAGAAGCAGTATCGCCAGAAGTAGAGGCACTGATAGCGAAAGCTTCAGTCAAAGGTCATGATTCAATTCCTTGGACACACAAAGAGGATGGTCCAAGACTTGAAGTCGACTGGGCAATTGTTAAACCGTAATTAAATACTAGCGTACCCAAACTTGGGTTCTTCCAATAAGAGAAAACCCAATATAGCCCCTAACACGCAGAGCTTTTCCATCATCGGTTGATATTTTTACTTTATAAATATCCCCCTCTTCCGGATCTAAAATCTCCCCACCGGACCAATAGCCAGATTTATCTTTTTTCAAGCCTTTCATAATCACCATGCCCACGATGGGCTTACCCTTACGCTCATCTTTGCATAAGTTGCAATGAGTAATGGAACTTTCAGAATCATGAATTAATTCAGTAACAGTCCCAATTAATTCACCATGACGCTCTTCAATCTTGATAAAGGAGGATGGTCGGTTCGTTTTTTCATCAATCGTCTTCCAAACTCCTAGCACGGGATCAGCACTTTGGGCCATCACGATAGTTGAAGAAAAAAGTAAACTTACTAAAAGGAATGGTAGAAATTTTTTCATAGGTTTTGAGTTTACTCCGACTCTTTGGTCATACCCTCTATGCTATATTGAACAAATGCGCCCATTCTTAAAGTTCCTTTTACTACCTCTGTTTTTATCACTACTCACTTCTGCAGTTTATGCGGTAGATACAGAAACAACTGACTCCACTCACAGCCTACCCGATCACATCGTGGGCGATATTGGTGGCGCCATTTACAGTAATAGACTAAATATTGGCAACTCAGGGATGCAGTCGGTTATATTGCCTTATGGGTTTTTTGATTACCAACGATTTGCCATGCGCATCGATCAATTGGCATTTAAAACAATTCCAATGGGATTTGGTTATTTAGAGTTGGTAGGAAAAATAGACGCTGACTCATACAAAATAAAATCAAACATCAATGGAAAAACCATTTCCAGAGGTTATCAAGTCCCCATTGGAGTGGGCACTTTTCAAGAAACACCTCTAGGCGTTATTTCGATTAACGCCTATCGTGATGTAGGCCCTAGCAAAGGCTATTTATATGATGCCAGTTATTACGGAGAGGTTGCCCTATCCAAAAGCTTAATCCTTTATCCACAATTTGGTATTGAGCGGCAGTCCAAGTCTTACACAAACTATTACTTTGGCATTAACTCAGAACAAGCACAGCAAACTGGATACCCCGTTTTTCAAACAAGTGCTTCTAATAACCCTTACGCAGGACTTTTACTCGAAGTATCTGTCGCTGACAATTGGTACGTTAATTTGTATGGGAAAAGAAAATGGTTAGGCGCTGAAACGAACCGTAGCCCAGTTCTAACTCGCTCATTCCAAGATACGGTATTTACTTCTTTAGTTTATCGCTTCAAATAAACCAATTAAATCAGTTAAGAACTTAATCCGCGATTCGATCGCGGATAATTAATTGCTTAACCTCTTCACTATAAGTATCAATATTTTTACGTCTATCAAATGCCAACTGTAAAAATTCAACGGACTCATTAACAACTACTTCACGCTCATTATCTAAAGTAATGATGTGATAAGAATTACCAAGCCACACCAACTCACGCACACTCGATTTAACTGTTTTATATAACCAGTCGACAGTAGCTGGAGCCACCACATCATCATCAACAGAAATAATAATTAATAAGTCAGAATCAAACTCTTCAATAATAGATTTGGCAAACTTAATTAAACGTAAGCCTTGATAGAGATGTTTAGCAGACAAAGATGCTGAACCAACCTCTGTTGTTTCTTGCTCCCTCACTTGCTTGGCTACTCGATTACGCAGTTCAAGGTTACGTAAGCCATAAGGCTCAGATTCCTTGTAATGCCAATTTTTGATGCCCAGCGCAAATACCAAACGAAGAAATACGTGATACCAAGCCACATTCCATCCGTCATAAGCTAGCACTGGAGAGAGCGCAATAACTGCATCACATTTTTTATGTTGAGCTTCATAAGCTAATGCCAGGGTTGCCCCCATGCTTAAACCAACAAGCGCAACACTGTCATGAGTTTCAAGAAGCAGGTCAACAACCACATTTAACTGTGATAACCATTCTTCATAAGGCCTAATCTCTGTTTGAGCATAGAAACCTTGAATTTTTGGAATGCAAACAGTATGACCAAGACGTTCAATCATTTTAGGGATAGACCCTAACTCTAAAGGAGTCCCGCTCAACCCTGGTAAAAAAATTACCGCTTGGCCCGTCTGGCCTAGAGTAAACTTCTCGCAAAGGCTTTTTAATTGATTAGTCATAAATTTAAATAATTGGACTCCCTTAGGAGGAGTGTAATACAAATGCAAATCTTAAATGCGCGCGCTTGGGCCCCTCACACAACATCAGCTTATATTTATGCAACTGTAGGAACCATGGCTGCTTTTGTCATACGCTACTTGTTCCACCCATTTTTGGGCTCCAACTTCCCAACCTTATTCTTTTTATTTAATACATTAATTATCAGCTTTAATTTTGGCTGGAAACCTGCTGCGCTGAGCAGCGTTGCCGCCATGGCACTCGCCTATTATTTCTTTATTCCACCCTATGGTACTTTTGACCTCGAAAACCCGATGGATGCGCTTTATATCGTCATATATAGCTGTCTATTTGGCGTAAGTATTTTTTACACTGAAAAACTACAACGTGAGAGATATCGGGCTATTTTAATTGCGCGTGTTTGTGAATCAAGAATGCGTATCATGGCAAAATTAAGTTCTAAAAACAATAATCGTCACAAATTATCCTCATAAATATTATTAATAGATTGAGGTCTTAATGAATTATTAAGACACATAATCATCACTCAATTAATAAGATGATTACAAGCTCTAAAAAATTACTGGCCAGGCATAAAAAAGCCACTCCGAAGAGTGGCAATATCCCAGGAACGAGACAGTAATGTCCCCGAAATTCTTTACTTACTTTGCGAACGTGAAAGTAAAAGTGTTAAGAATGCAGAGCAAATCAATAATCCCGCCACAAAATACAAACCACCCGCATAGCTACCAGTCGTATCTTTCATCCAACCGATGACTGCAGGTCCAGCAAAGCCCCCCAAGTTACCAATTGAGTTAATCGTTGCAATACCACTTGCTGCTGCAGCACCTGATAAGAACATCGTAGGCATGCTCCATAAAGGTGGCTTTGCACAACTGATACCAATATTCACCAAAGTTAGTGCAGCGATTAAGGCGAACATGCCGTTTGAATTACCCGCGATGACTAAGCCAATAGCAGCGACTAAACAAGCAAGAATCACATGCCATGTTCGCTCGCCGGTGCGATCTGAATGTCTTGACCAAAGCACCATAGCGATAACAGAAATAGCAGGAGGAATTGCATTTAAGAATCCCACGGTCATGGATGACACACCCAGTTGCTTAATAATTTGCGGCGCCCAGATACCCAAGGTGTAAAGACCAGCTGATGTACCAAAGTAAATCATCGCCAATGCAAGCACCCTAATATCTAATAAACCTTTGATGAAACTATGTTTAGCCGCGCCCTCTTTACTAGAAGCCTCTTTGTTCATCTCATTAACCAACCATTGGCGTTCATCATCTTTTAACCAAGTCGCGCCCTCTGGTTTATCCGTCATGTAGAAAAACACCACAATACCTAAGATCACCGCAGGAATTGATTCAATAACGAACAACCATTGCCAACCGTGCAAGCCCATCCAACCGTCTAATTCCAATAGTGATGCTGAAATAGGAGAACCAAGCGCTGTTGAAATAGGTGCAGCGGCCATGAACAAAGCTGTGACACCTGCGCGATGGCGAGCGGGGAACCAATAGCTAATATACAAAATGATGCCAGGGAAAAATCCGGCTTCAGAGGCGCCTAACAAGAAACGCAAAATATAAAAACTAGTTGAATTCTCAACATAAGCCATGCCAGCAGAAATCAGCCCCCAAGTAACCATCACGCGAGCGATCCAGATTCTGGCACCTACTTTATGAAGGATAAAGTTGGAGGGTACTTCAAATAAAAAATATCCCCAAAAGAAAATGCCTGCACCAAAACCTAATATAGACGCGGTAAAGCCGAGGTCTTTATTCATGGTTAACGCTGCAAAACCAATATTGACTCGATCAATATAAGCAATGAAGTACAGCAACATAATAAACGGCACAATGCGCCAAGTAATTCGGCGTAACGTACGACTTTCAATACTAGTATCCATACCGACCTCCCTACTGTTCTAATTAGTTATCTTGGTTTTAGGCAATTCATTATTTAATGAATCGAATCTTTTGATTAATTTTTTCTAAGATTGGCTTTTTCTTTTCGTTAAAACCTTTCTTGTTTTCTTCAATCAAATTTTTTCCTTTGGTATCAATCGAAATAATCAGAGGACCAAACTCTTTCACTCGATTAATCCAAAGTGTCTCTGGCATACCCAAGTCAGTCCACTCAGCACCTTCAATTTTTTCCACTTGAGTTGCTGCCAATACAGCACAACCACCTGGGAAGATCGCATGAACTGCTTTATTTTCTACACAACCTTCTTGAGTTTCAGGGCCCATACCACCCTTACCTACAATCAACTTAACGCCAGTTTGCTTAATAAATTCTTTTTCGAATTTCTCCATACGCATACTGGTTGTAGGACCAATAGAAACCATTTCATATTCGCCGTTATCCTTTTTGCGAACAATCGGGCCCGCATGAAAAATAGCGCCGCCTTCAAGATTAACCGGCAACTCACGGCCTAATTCGATTAATCGACGGTGAGCGACATCTCGGCAAGTAACTAATGTTCCAGAAAGATAAACAACGTCACCGATATTCAATGACTCTAGATCTTCATCTTTAATAGGGGTTGTTAATATTTTTTTCATACTTTGAATCCTTGATGAGAAATAATTTCATATGACATGTCAGCATTGATTTTGATTTTTCCTCGACGATGAGCCCAACAGCCAGTTGATACCGCCACACCAATCGTTGATGGATGACGTGCAGAAGATTCAATATTCACACCCATCACACTGTTATTGCCGGTCAAGCCTTGAGGACCAAGACCTAATTCATTCAGACCTTCAGCCAATAGTTCTTCCATCAAAGCAGCATTCTCATTAGGATTGCTTGATGTCACTGGGCGCAAGATTGCCTTTTTAGATAATCGTGCTGCCGTTTCAGCTGATGTTGAAACGCCCACACCAACCAATAATGGTGGGCATGCATTAACGCCTCTTGATGTGATGACATCAAATACAAACTCGGCAACACCTTCGTAACCTTGGCCTGGCATTAATACCTTAGCAGCACCTGGTAATGTGCAACCACCACCAGCCATGTACACATCAATAATCACGCTATCGCTATCAGGAACGATTTCCCAATCTAACCAAGGAATTTTTGAACCTGTATTGGTGCCGGTATTTTTCTCTTCAAATGTCTCCACGGCATTGTGTCTTAATGGGCCTTCTTTAGTAGCGCCTAACGTGGCATTTCTAAGAATGTCTTCTAACTCACCTAACAACGGAAACTTAGCACCCGCTGTTAAAAAATATTGGATAACGCCTGTATCTTGGCAGCTTGGGCGATCTAACTGATCTGCAGCTTCTTGGTTTTGGCGCATAGACTCATACACCTCTTTAGCCAAGAAATTAACTTCTTTTTCTCTTAGCTCGCCTAGCTTGGTTGTTACATCTGTTGGTAGTCTCTTACCGATATATGCCGTAAATTTCGACATGAGGTTGGTTAAGTCTGCGACTTGCGTATCTTTATTCACTTCAATCTCCTATAAATTCAAGCAAACGCTTATGGATGGAACGAATAGTAAGTTTGCAATTAGATTAAAATTCATCTATAAAGTTAATATATTGTTAACTTTTAATTAATAATGTCCAAGAACATCAACCCTTCTGATTTAGGCTTTTTTTCCACCTTAATATCCAGCGGCAACCTAGGCGGAGCCGCCCGAGAACTAGGCATCACCACAGCGGCAGTTAGTAAGCATTTAAGCCAAATGGAAGCCAGACTGGGACTCACACTAGTCAACAGAACAACCAGGCGCATGAGTCTTACTCCCGAAGGAGAGATTTACCTAGAACATGCCAGACAAATACTTGGAGAAATAGACGATTTAGAAAGTCTTCTTTGGGGAACCACGGTGGTACCTAAGGGACTATTAAGAGTCAATGCCACGCTAGGGTTTGGCCGAAGCCAAATCGCCCCATTAATTTCTAGTTATGCAAAAAAATATCCTCAGGTAGATATTCAACTGCAACTGTCAGTTAACCCACCCCCTATTACAGATGATTCATTTGATGTCTGTTTTAGATTTGGACCACCACCTGATTCAAGGGTGATTGCTAGACTCATTGCCCCCAATAAAAGAATATTTGTTGCATCCCCTAGCTATATCAAGGCACATGGTCTACCCAAATCGCCTGAGGATTTAAGCAAACATAACTGTATTGGTATTCGGCAAGGCGATGAGGGCTATGGCATTTGGAGATTTCATAGTAAACAAGATAACTCCAAGCTAATTAAGATTCGTGGCAATCTAACAACCAATGATGGTGAAATTGCCGTTAATTGGGCATTAGATGGCCATGGCATTGTGATGCGAGCTGAATGGGATGTGGCGCGTTATTTGAAGTCTGGGCGATTAGTGCAAGTTTTGGATCATTTTCAAACACCAGATGCAGATATTTACGCCATCTACCCTCAACGTCAAAAATCATCTGCTCGGATTAAAAGCTTAATTGATTATGTCGTAGAGGCATTTAATCAAGAATCTATCAAAGACAACTAACTATTCTGTTCTGACAAATAATAAAAAAAGCCACTCCGAAAAGTGGCTAGAACTGATGAAGCAGTTTTTAATTACTTAATCAACAAAGATGCAGCACGAGCTTGCTCATACTCTTCCTTGGACATCGGAACAGCATCTTTCTCACCTAATTGCTTTAATGGAATGCGATAAGTTTCGCGAGCTGTCCAACAAGCAAATGCTGAGATAGCTGTAATCACTAATGTAATAGCACCAATCTTAGTTGGAATATCTGTTGATCCTGGAGGAGCTACGTAAGCAAACAAAGCTGGCAATAAAGCTGTCAACATTGTGCCCACGTTTTGAGCAATCGCCATTGAAGATACGCGTGCTCTAGCTGGGAATAACTCTGGGTAGAAACTTGGGAAAACAGCATTGTAGCCTTGGTATACCAAGCCCCACATCAACAATGACATCACAACAGCTAAAGACACATTACCAATACTGATTGCATATAAGTATCCGAAAGATAAAACACCGGATACAAGTGAACCAATAATGATTGGAGGTCTTCTACCAATTCGGTCAGATAAATTACCTACCATTGGGATAACAGCCATCGCTAAGATGTTACCAACCACTGGAATCCATAAATAAACTGCCTTATCAAAACCAATGCCATAACTAGCCTGCACAGCATAAGCCGCACCAAAAATAGTTGTCACAACTGGAATCACATTCATGAAAGCCATGCAAATCACACGCAACATATTTGGCCAGCACTCAGTAAATGCTTGAACAATCGGTGCTTTAACAATTTGACCTGACTTCTCTTCTTCTTTAAAGACTTCAGTCTCATCCACTTCTTTGCGGATCATGTACCCAACAAAAATCACCACGAAACTCAAAATAAATGGAACCCTCCAGCCCCAAGTATTGAATTCTTCTTTTGGCAAATAATGTGCAAGTGGCAAAAATACTGCAGCGGCTAACACTTGACCTGCTTGAACACCATTTAATGTAAAGCTAGAAAAGAAGCCACGACGACCTGTTGGAGAACTCTCCAAAATCATAGAGCTTGAACTAGAAATTTCACCAGCCACAGCGAAGCCTTGAGCTAAACGCAAAGCCACTAGCAAGACAGGAGCCCAGATACCTACTTGATCATAAGTTGGCAATAAGCCTACTGCTAATGTAGAAAAACCCATCAAGAACATGCAAAAAACTAAAACTTTTTTACGGCCTTGACGATCTCCCATGTGACCTAAGAAAAACGCACCAATAGGACGAGCTACATAACCCACACCATATGTCGCTAATGAAGCAACAATAGCAATGGCTGGATCGCCTTGAGGGAAAAATATTTGTGGAAAGATTAATGCAGCAGCTGTTGCATAGATAAAGAAATCGTAATATTCGAGCACTGATCCAATCCAACCACTCGCTACTACTTTCTTAGTTTGAGACTTAGTTGCGTGAGACATAAACACTCCCTGAACTTGAGTTAGTTATTTCTAGACACCTAGAATTGGGATGGATTCTATAGGGCAAATTAGCTATTGAATACCTAACATCTGCCCTATCAGATATATCAATTAGGCATAACAGACAATAAGAACCATCAACGTCTTAAAGATGCATGGAAATTACCCTCTAAGGCTCAGGCCTTACCCAAAAGCCTACATAAATAGCTGAAAAATGAGCCCCAACCCCGCACAAGAGAAAATAACTTCCATCACAGAGCGCTTTAGCTTGAATAAGCCTATAGCCGCCAAGATGGTGATCAAGGCAGAAACAGCATCAAAATGACCTTCAAATCCTTTCGGCCATAAGACATGGTAAGCAAAAAATAAGGCTAGATTTAAGATCACACCCACAACAGCTGCCGTTATCGCCGTTAAAGGAGCTGTCAATTTAAGGTCGTCATGCGTCGACTCCACCAAAGGACCGCCCACCAGAATAAAAATGAATGACGGCAAGAACGTAAACCAAGTCACTAGGGTTGCAGCAAACGCACCTGCCATCAATAAATGCTCTGGGCCAAATAAAGCTTGAACATACGCTCCAATAAATCCAACAAATGCCACAACCATAATTAATGGACCAGGCGTAGTCTCGCCCAAGGCTAAACCATCGATCATTTGTGTCGGCGTTAACCATCCATAGTGATTAACCGCCCCTTGATAAACATAAGGCAATACCGCGTAAGCACCACCGAAAGTTAAAAAGGCAGCTTTTGTAAAGAACCACCCCATTTGGGTGAATGCGTGATCCCAACCATAGGCGGTATAAAAGTACCCCATAGGTATCAACCACAATAAAACCCCCACCACCAAGGTTTTAAATAACCTTACCCATGAAAATAAAGTGTGAGGCAGTCTAGGGGAATCATCATCAATTAATGCTGCGCCATAGGATTGATTCGCTTTTCCATGCCCACCACCTAAACGAAATTGATCAGCTTTGTAATGGCCACCCCAAAAACCAATCAAAGCAGCCATCAAGACAATCAGAGGAAAAGGCACATCTAATAAGAAAATAGCTATCAGTGAAGCCGCAGCGATACTCCATAGATAGGCATTTTTTAAAGCTCTTGATCCAATCCGATGAGCTGCCTGAGCAACAATCGCTGCCACAGCAGGCTTGATGCCATAAAATATTCCAGCAATGATGGGTGTTTGACCAAATGCCATGTAAAGCCAAGAAAGTGCAATAAGAATCAATAGGGATGGCAATACGAATAGAACGCCTGCCACAACACCACCCTTGGTTCGGTGCATTAACCAACCAATGTAAACAGCCAACTGCTGAGCTTCAGGCCCAGGCAAGACCATGCAATAGTTCAGAGCATGCAAGAATCTCTTTTCCGAAATCCAACGGCGCCGTTCCACTAGTTCCGTATGCATGACAGCAATTTGCCCTGCTGGACCACCGAAACTAATCCACCCTAACTTAAACCAAAACAAAAAGGCCTGCCAAAAAGTAACTGGGTTAGGCTTCTCAGAAACAGTTGAAGAAATAGATGGCATCAGATGCTCTGTCGATGAATCTTATATAAGCTACTTCAATCTATATCCAGCATGACATGCCACACAGGTCTGAGTAGTTTTACTTAATGCCAACATAGCGAGCTTAAGATCACCAGTCGCACCTGCATTCTGAACTTCTACCGCAAATTGGCTAGCATGACGATGCATTTGGCTACCAATTTCTTGCATTTCTTTAGGCATGAATTGAGAGTTCTCAAATGCATGATGTGACTTCAAAGCAGTCAACCCCAATCTGTTTTCTGCAATTGATGCCGCCTTGTCATATTGGCTAGACCCAATGGCCTCTTGAATCTCAGCGAGCGCCAAGAGATGATCCCTCATGCTAGTTAATGTGTGATCCTTCATCATTACAGGGAATTCAACAGCCACCCGCACATCAGAAGACTGAGTTTCATGGTGGTGATCGTGCTGCGCCATACCTTGACCAGAAGAAACAAGGCACAAAATACTAATAAAAAGAAAAATAATTTTTCTCAGAAGATTCATTTTAAAAATTGTTTAATTGATTAATTGATTAATTGATTAACTAAACATCTGCCCCATGATGAACCACAAAATGAAACTAAGCAAATACCAAAATTCCTCATAAATAATAAAGCTCATCGAAATGGGCTTTATGGAAAGCTCGGGCAAATATTTATCTCTGCAAAGAATAACCAGGCACTTGGTTCCCTTTTGAGTACATGCACTGTTGATAAGCGATGTCATAACGACGCTGAATCTCACCAGAAGTGTTATTGCCATTAGACGCGCCAACAGCAGCACCGCCCAACATACCAATCGCAGCCCCCGTACCAGCATTTTTATGGTTACCGCCACCCGCCACTGCTCCAGCTAAAGCACCTAAAGCAGCCCCCACCACCGCAGTTTTTGCAGTACTTAATGCAGCGGCATCATCGGCCGTGGTGCCAATAGAGTTTTGAGCATAGCTTCGACACTCTGCATCATCCTTCTGAAAAACATCAAAAGGTTTTCCAGGAGCAGGCATCACCGTTAGGCTTGGTCCAACTGGTCTAGAAGCACAAGCCGATAAGATTAATAAAGAAGATAACAAAATAGATAGTTTTTTCATCATTTCATTCCTTTACTTTGCAGGTGTGGCAGGAACAGTCTTCCAACCAGCAGCACATTCAGAAACATACGGGTAATAAGTTTTACTTGCTTCACAGTAATACCAAACACTTGGCAAATTTTGCGCTTGTACTGTTGGCGCTGGAGCAGGTGCCGGACGCGGAGGCATACTAGGCATAGGGGCTGGCGCTGCTGGTGGCGCAACGACAACAGGGCCTGGCACCACAACAGCTGGCGTGTAAGGATCTGGGTAAGGGTACACAGGGGCTGGGTAATAGTAATAAACACCACCTACGATCCACCACCAACCCATACGACCCATATAGGCGCCATGGTACCAACCACCACCTCGCCACACATGAATATCTCGCTCATGAAAGTGATGCATCTCCCCTCTACCATGCCAAGGCTCAGCCATAACAGAGGTTGTCAACCCACCACTCAATAAAACCATGGCTAAGATAGCAAAATAATATTTTTTAATTGGTGAATAGTTCATAAATATTCTCTTATAAGGTTAAGGAACTAGAAAACGAAAGCGCATCGACTTTTGTTAAATCATCATCAGCATGCATGACCGCCCCATTTAATAAAACAACTGTAGCAATAAGCGCCAAAATTAATAAAGCCCATACCTTTGGCTTAGACAAATATCCCCTCAGCACCAAAACTTCCCCGACAGGATTAGAGGAATGAGTCTTGAATGACTGCTCTACTCGAGCATAAAAGTCTTCGGAAAGCTCAGGCGCCGAATCCTTCAGAATTATTTTCTTTAACTCGTGATCATGTAGCATGAAAAGACTCCAATATCTTTTTTAAATTTAGCTTAGCTCGGTGCAATAACTGATGAGCTGCATTTTTATCAATCTCTAACACTTCGGCAATTTCAGCCACATCAGCATCTTGATAGGCCCATAAGGAAATAGCCATACGCTGTCTAGCGTTGAGTAACTGGATAGCCCTTTGCACACTAATCGCATCTTCATGAGACTGCAACACAGAATCAGCACCCTCTACCTCCCCTTCATCAAAAGTCTCAGCCGAATATTTATGTTTAGTTTTCAAATAATCAAAACATAATCTCGTGACAATCTTATAAAAATAAGTATCTAATGACGACTGACCGGCAAACTGATGAGCTTTCCATAAACGAATAAAAGCTTCTTGCAACACATCCTTGGCATCATCAGAATCACCCAATATGCGCCATGCCACTGCATGAGCCTTGGGTGATAGCTGCTTGACTAATTGCAAAGAAGCATTAGCATCACCATCAACAGCCTTTTCATAAAGAGCTGCTTGGCTCTGCCAATGCAAGGGAAGTATTTGATTGAGCAAAATTAGTTAGCTGGCTTTTCTTGTTCAAGGTGATGAGATTGGTGCATTTCTTCACGCCATTTCTTTTTCTCTTCAGGACTCATTTTTTCAAATGTTTTTCTCCGCTCCTCACGCATTTGTTGACGCTCTTCCGGCGTTAAAGAATTAATCATTGCCTTACGCTCGGCTCTCATTTTTTCTTTTTGCTCAGGCGTTAATTTATTCCATTCAGCGCGCATTTTTTCATGCATCTGCTCACGCTCAGCGGGTGTCAAAGATTGCATTTTTTCATGCATCTTTTCTCTAAATTTCTTTCTTTCCTCAGGCGTTGCTTTCTTAAGCTCTTCGCGCAATTGACGCCCCTGCTCCATACGCTGTTCAATCGACAGCTTCGAGAAATCTCGCGGATCCATAGGCTCAGGTAATGCTGCCATCGCAAAGCGACTAGCTAGCAATAAAACAACAGCTAATAATTTATAGGCCATTTTCAGTATCTCCCGTTAAAAGATACTACTTTGACAAGATGAGGGCTATAACTCTTACGCTCAAACTGAAAATATTCTTTTTCAGTATATTTTTATAAATTTCATAAGAGAAATGTGCTGCGGACAGGCGAAAAAAAAGCCACTCCGAAGAGTGACTAAATGTACGAGCAAGCCGTACGAGGAGACTACGACTACAAATGAATGAATCTAAATAAAATCATTAATTGAATGCTAGGAAAATATATGGCAAATAACCATAAAACTTTAGTATTAGCATTCATCAAAAAATTGAGCCTCTGATTAATTAACTCATTAATTCATTAATTAAATCAGCGATATAAGACTAAAGTATTAGGTGAAAATAAATGGCGGGTGTCATAATCTAATTTCGCTAATTTATTTAATATAAACAACGGGATACCAGCATGGAATCCATATCAGTTTTAATTGTTGATGACCACCCGGTATACCGAGATGCTCTTCATCAATTTTTAGCGAGAAAATTTTCATCCTCTAATACACAAGTATTTTCTGCCAAGTCAATTTCAGACGGCCTAAATATCATTAATGAAACAACATCAAGATGGGTTGTTCTTCTAGATCTTTTAATTCCAGATTCAAAAAATGAGATTGATGGCATTGAGCAATTTAAGAAACTTCAAGATGTAAGGGCGATTGCTGCGATATCAGGTCTAGAAAAATCAGCGATCGAACAAACCTGCCTTGATGCAGGTTGCACTATTTTTATTTCCAAAAACAGTGAATCTTCTGAAATCTATGAAAGTCTTTGCCATTTAATTGGGCAATCTCCCGCAGATTCAGAGTTAGAGCAACTCACTGCTCGACAAAAAGAAATCCTTGGCCACATCTCTGCTGGGCACTCAAATAAGATGATTGCTTATTCGTTACAAATTAGCGAACAAACGGTCAAAGTGCATTTAGGAGAAATCTTTAAGAAAATTAAAGTATTTAATAGAACTCAGGCAGTTATCAAAGCCAAAGAAAATGGCTGGGTTTAAGCAATGACACATGAGCCAATCCAGCAAGATAATCCCTTGCTACTAGAAGAGAAATACTCTTTCCTCCAAACCGCTTCTAAGACAAATACATTTGGGACGATTATTGGCCCCCTATTAACGGCTGCCTTACTCGCTCCGGATGCTGATTTAGTGAGGCTGGCAATCTGGCTAATTGCCATGACCGTTTCCGTTCTATTTCGGATATACATGGTCTTTATTAGAAATGCAGATTCAAGCATTCCAATTCCGAAAAAGATTTCAAACCTCACCTTAGGTGTTTTTTTAGTCACCTCAAGTTGGGGCTTAGGCTGGCTCATTCTAGTGCCTACCTTGTCATTTAACTTGCAATGCCTCTTTCTCCTAATGAGCTCTACCGCCATTTTCGTTGGCCTGTATGGCTACTCGATACACAGGCCCACTTTCTTGGCATTCATACTTCCCATCCTCATCTGCCAATTTATTACGTCTCTCATACCGCCTTTTATATTCTCATGGCCTATTTTGCTAGGCGAGTTTGCTTTTTCCATGTACACGCTGAAAATGTCTTCCTATTTCTCAGATTCATGGAACAAAACTGTCTCTCTACAAATTCAAAACCAAATTCTCAATAAGAGTCTTGAGCAAGAGTACAACTCTGCTATTGCTGCTAATGTCGCTAAATCTAAATTTATTTCGACTGCCAGCCATGACCTTAGGCAGCCATTACACGCGGTTAACATCTACCTAGATTTGTTTGAACCAAAGCTGTTTACACCTAGCGATCAATCCAATCTGATGCAAATTAAAAAAAGCATCAAATCTTTGAATTCCATGTTTAATTCCTTGCTAGATTTAAGCAAACTTGATTCAGAATCTTCAGATACTCTATTAAAATCTTTTGAGATTGAAGATCTCATCAAGGTTTTATCAAGCACCTACACCCCAATCGCCTTAAGTAAAAACTTAAAACTAAACTTCAACTATGAAAATCTTCTCGTTGAAGGAAACAGCCTCATTCTTCAGCAATTACTGGGGAATTTAATTACAAACGCCATTCAATACACTGTTGAAGGTGAAGTGGCAGTTAATATTTCCTCCATCAATAACTGCTTGAATATCAAGGTGTCTGACACAGGATGCGGCATCGATTCAAAGCTACTTGATCATATTTTTGATGAATTCTTCAGAGTGGATGCCACCCGTAATATGCATGATGGCCTAGGTTTAGGATTATCAATTGTTAGACGTCTTTGCAAAATCACTAACTCAAGCATATCCCTCCAATCAGAAATTGGAGCAGGAACCACTTTTGAAATTCAGACAAGATACCAAGTATCTAATGCCTTAACAGAGTCTAAAGATTTAAATCAGGCCTCATCCACCCAAAGCACTAGCAAACAAGACGAGTTGTTCGCATCAAAATGCATCGCCATTTTCGAAGATGATTTATCGATTCTTCATGCTTATGAAAAAGCTTTAAATAAAAATGGGTTCTCAGTCCTGGTGCTTTCAGAGGATCATGCTGAGCTAGCGAATCAATTAGCCAAAATTGATCGAATCGACTGCATCCTAAGTGATTACAGATTAAAAAATACCACCGGCGATGTTGTTATTCAGCAACTACGGGATAGTTATGGGGTCGATATTCCCGCCATCATCATCACTGCTGATACATCACCAAGACATATTCAATTATTTAAAAACTTAAATATTCACGTTTTCTACAAGCCGATTAGTTATGGGGATATTGTGAAATTTATCGAATCCATACTCATTTAAAACACTCTATAAAGTTAATCATGAAAAGAACATTCAAACCCATTTGCTTCGCCCTGCTTACGCTCTCTTTAATGAATGCGCGAGCTGAGTCGGAAAACAGCCCATGGGTTGGTGCCTATGGTCAGCTAGGTGCGATTGGTTATGGCTCTTACATGCCTAAACAATCAACTGGGACGACAACTGTTCCAATTTACGGCGCTATTCCTACAACATTTAGCTCCAAACGTATCAATGGCTATATTGGCAATATCTCTGCGGGCTATTATTTTGATCTCAATCAGCCTTATCTATTAGGTATTGGGGCAACGCTGTATCCAGGAAAATCAAAATCAGCTGCGACCACTGCTTCTACAGCGACAACCTCAACGCACGGCACTTACGACATTGCAGACATTTATAGCATTTACCTAACACCAGGGTATGCACTCAATAAACATCAATTTATTTATGGAAAAGTGGGCTATACAGAAGCGACGGTTCACTCAAGCGCTGATGGTAATGTGCATGGAAACTTTCCGGAACAAACGAGCCATATGAATGGCATCGTCTATGGCTTTGGATATAAACAGATTATTTCAGAGTCCATCTATCTGTTTGGTGAAGTCAACTATGCGGTTGATAAACCAAAACAAGTTTCTATTACAACCCCAGAAAACTATGTGGTCAGTTCAACCGCAAAAGCTTCCGGTTATGACTTTGTATTTGGTGTTGGATATCGCTTTTAAGACCTAAGGTCTGAGATGGATAACCCTATTGATGATCATCAATAGGGTTCATGGTGCAAATATTAGTCTTGAGTACCTACAACGTTACCCATAGCATCTGAATTAGTTTTATATGTACCAAGTACTTTTTGAGCAACATCTGATTGATCAATCGCTGAAGCACTCATAATTCCAGCAAAAAACGCAAATGCAGCCACAACTAAATATTTAACAGCTTTCATGATTTCCCTTTAAATTAAACGTAATTCGTCACAAGTGCGAGCATGTTAATTTATTGAGACTCATTTGAATAATAGACTTTAGTTCTAATTAGGCCAAAAATAGAACTAAAGTATTAACCCCCAATGGGGCAATAGGTTATGACTTAGGCTTTAGATCCCAGCATCAAGAAAATTGGGTAGGAACCCTTCTCTCCCAAAATGGTATGAGCAGTGACAAAACGCACGCTCTTAAAGCCGATTTCCTCTAAGCTCGCACGCAAACTATCGCGCTCAAAGCCATTGTGAAACACCCCTTCAGTTCCTGCAGAATGAAAGCTACCATCCTCAGTATCTAGATCAGCTATAGCAATTTGACCGCCAGGTTTTAGATGACTCGCCAACTTTTGTAATAAGTCTTTCGTATCCTCAACATGATGCATGGCCATGGCGCTAACAATCACATCAAATTTCTGACTGAGCGGATACTTGGTAATATCTTGGCAAATGGTGCTGACCTTATCCTTTAGCTCATTTTTTTCTTTTAACTTCTCTAACATGGACTCAGAAATATCGACTGCCGTTACCGTGTGAACAAGCGGTGCGATCTGAGAAGTGACCAAACCGGTTCCTGCCCCGAAGTCCAAAACATCCATATCAGTATTAAATGCTACATGTTCAAGAATAGCCCCACTAATGGCTCTAGAAAGTTGCATTCTCTTACTATTAGCATCCCAATCTTTTGCTTTTTCTTTAAATAAATCTGTCATTTTTTATACCTTTATTACAAACAATTTAGACTCATCAATACGTCTTAACCGATCCAACCCAACTAAGGATTAGAATGACTCATGGTCATGAAATCCATCCACCTATTAACTAGCTCAAAAAGAAGCTCTGAAACTAACTATCGGTTAGGTGCTATTTTAGCTTTTGTAGCAGGGGCGATTAATGCTGGTGGATTCTTTGCGGTTGGTCAATATACATCCCATATGTCTGGAATTATCTCTGGAATTGCCGATGATTTAGCACTGGGACACGTCGTTTTAGTGCTTGCGGGAGGAAGCCTCATCATTAGCTTTATCTTGGGTGCGGCAACTACCGCTCTCCTGATTAACTGGGGACAACGCCAAAAACTCCATAGTCAATATGCCCTACCTTTACTTTTAGAGTCTTTCCTATTGTTAATGTTTGGCTTACTGGGCACCAATATCGAAAAATATATTACTTATGGTGTACCTGCTACCGTTTTATTGCTCTGCTACATCATGGGCCTTCAGAACGCCATCATTACAAAAATTTCCAAATCAGAGATTAGAACCACCCACATGACTGGGATGGTGACGGATTTGGGTATTGAGTTGGGGAAAATTATTTTTTGGAATCGCTCAGAAGAAGCGAATCGAATTCATTACGTCAAAGGGAATCCTAAAAAAATAAGAACCCTAACAACGATTGTTTTTATGTTTTTCTTTGGCGGACTCATCGGCGCCCTTAGCTTTAAGGATTTTGGGTTTATTTCTGTTGCCCCATTAGCCCTCATGCTCACTAGCATCGCATCTCTACAAATCATCAGAGATGTCAAAAAACTAGTTTATAGATAACTATCTATAGCAAGCATTCGGTGGCACAAAAATTCCAAGGCATTAAGGCCACAGAATCTGAGATGCGACTACTTCAAGTACGCGTTTACTAGTTTTAAATCACCCTCACCCAACTCACTCACCATAGCGGCAAGCCTTAAACGATTTAATAAATAATTGGTCTCTTCCATGAACAACGAGTGCTCTGAGGCAATCGCATCAATTTCCGCACCCAATAGTTCAAGTGTATTTCTTGATCCAACTTTATGACCATTGGCTGTTGTTCGCAAACGCGCTTGACTAGTTTCTTTTGCACGGGTCATGGCAGAAATTCTTTCTTTTGAAGAATTAAGCGCTAACCAAATGGCTCTTAAGGCTTTTTCAGTATCTAAAGATGCCTGATCATAATTAGCTTTAGCCTTTTGAAGATTTTGTATGGCTTCTTCATATTTGGCAGATCTATATCCACCTGTATATAAAGGCACCATTAGCTGAACCCCCACCATGTGGTTCGTTACCGTATTACCGGCACCAGAACCAAAGTCGCCAGAGCCACTTAAATGATCTCTTGATGTTTGAGCGACTACATCAATTTTCGGAGATGCTGTGAGCTCATATTTATCAGCCTCTGCCTTTGCAATTTCCTGCGACAAAGCCGCCATTTTTAAGCCAATATTCTGACTCTTCATTTTTGAGACGTACTGCTCCAAACTATCCAAATTGAGGGAGGATAGTCCGATGGACTCGTTTAGATGCTTAATCTGACCAGAACCTGTCATTAAATCCTCTAAGGCCATTTTCTTAACTTTAAGATCCATCTGGGCATTGATGATTCCAACCTGAGTCGCATCCATTTTTTGAGCAGCTTCTTGCAAATCAGTTTGAGCCGCATCCCCAAGCTGTTGACGCTTCTTAATCTCTGAATACATTTGATTAATTGCCAGCTCTTGCTTTTTAGCTAATCGCAAAGTCTCTTCTGCTTTTAATACATCAAAGTATCTTTCTGATACCAAGATCATCAGTTGATGTTGCGCTTGCTGCCAAACCAGATCCGATAAATCTGATGATGTCTTTAGTTGGCTCTTTTGAGCTGATCTTTCTTTGTTGTATACCGGCTGAATAGCAGATACTGCATGGCGAGTTAAAGTCCCACCATTCACGGATGTATCAAAGACTGACCCGTTAAAAGGACCACCGCCCATGCTAGATGAGTAAAACTGAGCTCCCGTGGTCGAGCTATTAGATGTCATATAACCAGCAGTTGCAGACACAAAAATATTGGGCTTAAACATGGAGTCAGCCTGATCTCGACGCTTCTCGCCTGCCATTTGCTCATATCGACTAGCCATATAAGCAGGATCTTTACTCTGAGCAGATTTCCAAACATCTAATAAATCAGCAGCAAATAATGGGGATGTGGCCACATGAGCCAATATAGCAATTGCCAATTTCGAAAAATATTTTTTATTCATTTTTATACCTGTATTCAAACTTACGACAATCTTTTTA
>Ga0228700_1000368_pt1 | contig 41980 bp, 58 predicted proteins | sample McNCre317_Aug_MG_FD_178019 | JGI IMG/M metagenome (GOLD analysis project Ga0228700, IMG submission 178019) | Freshwater microbial communities from McNutts Creek, Athens, Georgia, United States - 3-17_Aug_MG | ecosystem: Environmental > Aquatic > Freshwater > Creek | place: USA: Georgia...
GCACCACTTCGATTCTCTTAGTGAACCACTACGATAAGTAACTGGGTGTAACCGGTTACGCGGTGGTTACGAATTTAAAACATTAACAACCCTGCACTTTGTTAGAGTTGTTAATGTTAAGGACAATAAAAAACCGCACCAAAAGATTACTCTACTGATGCGGCTATGTAGACAGATTCACATTCTTAAACATTACAAAAATAAATATCCTAAAAATAATTAAAAAATATTTGGAAATAAATAAAACATGATATTATATTTATATTCCAATCGAAAATGGAAATAATTATGTCAGAAACATTATTAAAGTTGAAGGCCGAAATGGAACGAATAAGCCCCGACATCACCCCGCGAGATCGCAAGTTAGCCATCGAAAAGCTCGGATACATGCAATCCACCATCTCCCATTACATAAATGGGAATGATAAAGCAGTAAATGCCGATGTGTATTATGATCTGATCAAATTCTTCCGTGAATGCATATCCAAAAGAATGTCAATCCTCGAACCTCAACACGCGTAACAATTAATACCCTATAATAATCATGAAGAAAATATTATACTTATTCGTTATCGGTGAAGGTTGGAAACCCTTTGAATACACCGAATTATCCGAACTAAAACATGAGCTTAAAAATAGATCAATAACGATCGGTGATAATTCAACGATCGGTTATAATTCAACGATCGGTTATAATTCAAGGATCGGTGATAATTCAAGGATCGGTGATAATTCAACGATCGGTTATAATTCAACGATCGGTTATAATTCAACGATCGGTTATAATTCAAGGATCGGTGATAATTCAACGATCGGTTATAATTCAACGATCGGTTATAATTCAAGGATCGGTGATAATTCAAGGATCGGTGATAATTCAACGATCGGTTATAATTCAAGGATCGGTGATAATGTCCGAGTAAAATCAATATATATCAATGGATCCAAGCACCATGTAGCCTATTGGGGTGAAAATCGCATACAGATTGGATGTAAGTCAATGACTATTTCTCAATGGAAGGATAAGTATAATGAAATAGGCTCTGACCAAGGATATACCGAATCTCAAATCCAAGAATACAAAGGCTATATCGAACTAATAGCCTCATGGCACGAAGCGGGAATGTTTGCGCCAATTCAATTACCTGAAATCCAAAAACCATGCTAGTACAAGTAATTGAAGAAACCTACCGCCTATTCGATGCCTTCGCGGGTTACGATGGCAGTGAGCTTTTCCTTGAAACTCGCACATGTGGATGCAGCGGCTCCGATACCTGTTCACGATGTAGAACGGAGGAGGAGAATGAAGAGTACCACCGCGAAAAGAGCCGTGAAGAATGCGAGGGATACGATGAGCGGGATTATGAATTTGATGAAGAAGAATAAAAAAGCCCCCGAATGTCAAACGAAGGCTTTCCAGTAACCATAACGATTACCAATTAAATCCAATACAAAGATATCATGAACCTCTCAAACGAACAACAGCAGATCTATCTAACCATCGCTGCCAATGCATTGGAGACCATTCAGATGGCAAAGAGGCAACTACTATTTGCCAACAGTGTAGACGATAGATCCATGTGGCGACTGTTCCAGCAACGTGGTGAAGCCCTATTCATCGACTCCATGAAAATGCTAGGGATGACCAACAAAGTGCCTTATTCATTACTAAATATGAACAGAGATGAAATCCTCCACTACCTCACCAATAGACAAGTAATTCACATCGCCCGAAAAAAATCATATCAACGTCAAAAAGAATACAAAAATGCCACAGCAAACAGCTAAACACTACATCGACTACTACTCCGACTGGTCGCTATCACTGATGAAGGCTAACCGTTTGCTCGACATGGTAGACGTGGTGAATAAAGCAGACCGATTCATAGGAATCATCACCGAGTTAAAGGATGCCGACCGTATCACGACCAAGCTAGCCGCCATGTATGTAACCGAAGTCAATCAATTAACCGCCAAAAAGCACAATCAATTTTTAAACTAACATGAAACTCAACGCCATACAAACTCATGAAGTAATCTGTGGATGGATCGCCACAGCAAAGACCGAACAACAACTTGCCGTATGTCAAATGTTCATCGTCGACACCTTCTCAAAGAGATTCCCTATTGATATCAATACGTTGCACAAACAGATGGTGGACAATATGCTCAACAAGATCGACCAACGACAGGCATTCATTGGGTGCAATCCTGAAGGCGCTCACCAACGATTCCCGGCGTCAGACGAACACCCGAATAATGAACACGGCCATTAATTTTTAAACAATTAAATCCTATATAAAATGTCACAGACAAACAATGCACTCGAAGTGCTAAAGCAACAACAGCCTACGCTACAGGCAATTACCATGTTCAACTATGGACCGGACAGGGATGTAAGCTCTATTGTTATGAACGAAATTTCATGCCTTGAAAATCTATCAATCGCTAAGCCTGAACTCTTATCCTGCGAGCCTATTTCTATCATCATGGGAATGAAGTATGTTCTGAAAAACAACCTCACACTCGATAGTAATGCAGGGCTTGTATATACTACTACCCGCAATGTAGCAATGGCCAAAGACCAATTGGGGAACGTAACCAAGTGGGGCAAGGTGATGGAAGTGCAACCAACCTGCGAAGGACTTCTCTCCATAGCATACCAATGCGGTAAGATCATCGATCATGAAAGACCCACCGTGAAGAAGGATGGCAATGGAAAAGTAATTGAAGTAACATTCAAATACATGAAGCCATCACCGGCCGGTCCAAGATGGGTAGAGGTAACATTCGACGAATCAGACTTCGGACGATGGAAGAATGCGTCCGCGAAACAAAATAAAGGGAACGCGAATGCCAACTACACTTCGTTCAATGGGGGCCTCGATCCTGAATTTGCCCGTGCGAAATCCATCAAGCACGCCTTGAAGAAACTCGGTACCAACCCGAACGAAAGACTGATGGTAAATATTCAGCCAACAATCAAACAAACGATCGACCCGGCTATCGAGAATGAAATAGCCAAGGAAGAAATCACTTTCACCGAAGCCGTTGAAGTGCCAAACGAACAGCCACAACCAACCGAACCACAGCCTCAAGCAACTCAACCACAGCAACCCACATCTAATAACTTTTCAATCCCTAACCTATAATCATGACTACCGATATCCAATTAACACCGGAACAGGCCCAAGTGATCACGCAGAAACGTGAAGCATGGGCACAAATGGGCGAAGCCGTTTACCGTCAGGAAATTAGCCTACAACTTCGCGCTCAACAGGCTCTTTCAGATATCGTACTTCCTTCCACGATCGAGGAAGTACCGGAGGCCGAAAGCAGGCTGAAAGAAATTAAAGCTGCGGCAACAGCCATAAGCAATGATCGTAAAGCCATCACAACAAAGTTTGATGATGTAACCGCTCGATTGATGCAACCGGAAAAATCATTTGCCGAACCGGTTAAGCAATTGTCCGATGCGATCATTTCAGTGAAGAAAACATACGAAGCCAGCCAATCCGAGACTCGGGCCAAACAACAAGAGCTTGCATCATGTGAAGGACATTGGCAACGTGAGCAGATTCGAGTGAAAGCGGACTGCGATAGATTGGTGAATGAATTGGTTGATCGTGCTTATACCCATGCGCTGAATACAGACGTAAGACCGGAAGCAATCTTAGAGTATAAAGACAAGTGCTTTGGATCAGTTACCGCTGCCCGTTTTGAGATTAAAGAGCAACCGTTCATCCCTACTAAAATCACCTCCGAAGAATCACTACAAGTATGGAAGAAGTATTTCCCAATTGACGTTTCCCCTTACGTTCAATCCTTCCGTGATGGACTTGCCGCTAAGTTGAGTGATTACCCCGTTGCTTTTGCTAATAAGGAGCAAGCCTTGAAAATCCAACAGGATGAAGCCAAGGCTACTGCCGATGCTCTTGCGCTAAAACAGCAACAAAGCGAACTGGCAAGTAAGATGCAACAAGCCGCACAACCTGTTAGTGTTGAGCCAGTTATAACCAAAGCGTTGAAGAAATCATACGAAGTGGATATGCCGGATAGTGTAGAATCCATCTTACAGGTAATGGCTGCATTCAGCGCGAACATTCACTTGTGTATGCCTAAACTGAAGGTGACTAAGTGGTGGTCATTCACTCCCTTACAAGCGGCCAACGCATTAGGTAAGGTGAAATCGGATAATAATTCATTTGAAGTAACCGGAATCACATTTAAAGAAGTAGACAAACTGTGATCACCTACACCAACATACAACGTCACGATAACCTCGACTTCGATCAGTATCTGAAGTTGCCCGGCTATTCTCATTCCTTCCTAAAGAGTAATGTGAATGGAGTTCGTAAGCACTTTGATGTTACAGAGAATGTTCGGGTTGGGGCTATCGTCGACGGGATCCTAACCGATCCGACCAGAGTAGATATGTCCGATCCATTATACCCTGAATGTAAGGCCTTGGCTCATGAACTGATGAAGGTATATGGTGATGCAATCAATCTATTCGAGAAACAAGTAAGCTACACCGCTACAATGGAAATGCAAGGGCTTTCCATGCCTGTTACCGGTCGGCTCGACTTCTTACTTCCCGGCCATGCGGTGATTGATTTGAAGGTAACATTTGCCACGGAAGTAGATGCACTGATTGACTTCATGGGATATGGTAATCAGCTATGGCACTATTGCCGAATGGCGAAGGTCCCGAAGGCTTACCTTATGATTTGCCAAGTGAAGAAGAAGAAACTACCTAACGGCAAGCTCATTAACAATCCGAAGATATTTCTCAAAGAAGTTGATGTGAGTAATGATACGAATAGCTTTTGGATATCTAAGCTGCTCGACTTCGGGAACGCAACAGGATCCGATGTTGACGGAAACAAACTAATCCCTGGGCTAATATTTTAAACCACATCCCCATGTCCGACTTCGAGAAAAAATACTACGATCTCCTCAATCTTGTTGCAGATATGAGAGTGAAACAAAAAAAGTACTTCCGTATGAGAACATCTACCGATTTGCGATTCGCAAAAAATGCGGAGGAAAAGATCGACAACGTAATCAAAGAAGAGGTATTGAAGATCGAGAACATGAAGAAGATACAAACGGAATTATTCCCAAAATAAAAATCAAACAAAAATGAATATTACACAACAAATGGAGATGCTAACTCCGAAAGAAAAAGCAAACTTTTTGCGTGACAACGCTACCGAGGTAAAGCGAGGTTTTTACTTCCGTAAATTTTCCGAAGACGAGGTTAATGAACGTAAGGATATTTTAGTTGATACCTGCATTCAAATAGCTGCGAAGGAATCTGAATTTTCGGATGTAAAAAAGAAATATGCTGATGATCTTAAAGTTCAAAAATCTGCAAGATCAGAGTTAACAAGGATTATCAAGCAAAAAGGAGAAGACGCTGAAGGTGAAATATATGATTTTGCCGATACAGAATCAGGGTTCATGATTTCATTCGACATTGAAGGTAATGAAATTAGCCGTCGCCGATTAAGACCTGAAGAAAAACAAGCAAATTTATTCTTAACATCTAAACAAGCATAATCCACACATGGAAAATCTAAATTTAAAATTAGACGCCACTAACGGCAGCACATTGATCGTACTAGAAGGCCAAGCACCTAAACAACCGGAAATATCATCCGTAAAAATAACCGGGAATATATATTCGGTAAGAGATTACCTTTTGCAAAGAAAACCCAATAAAGAAACATCGCATATTGAGGTCGATCGGGAAAATGGTAGTATTGATTTATACGAGAATCAAAACTCCTCGCATAAAATTAATGTTTTTGGCAAAATCGAAATGAACAAAAGGCTTCAATCTTTGGGCATTAATCGGGATAAAAAATATACTCCTAAAGAATTGGTTAGAACATTGAAATTTAACAAATTTCTATTTGATAGCCCTCAAGAAGTAGATACGGTTATTGACAAAATAACAAAACTGCAAATAAAAGTTAGTTCTAACATCGGGAAAACGCAAGCCGATCAAACCGGTAGTTTCAAAAATGAATTTTCACGATCTATTGAAGCAGAAACACATTCTCTAGTAATGAAGTGCCCAATATATTCAGGTGGGACGTCAGAAAAATTCACCATTGAATTATGGTTAGATGTAGAAGGTCAAAATGTAATCTATTGGTTAGAATCAGTATCCTTTAACGACTTGGAGATAACAATGGCAGAAGCATTGGTCGATGATGTGATAGGTGAAATAAAAGAGATTGAGGGATTTGATTTGCCTGTTATTACCAAATAACTACCCCAATCCGAGACGGGCGGTATATCCCGGAGCAGTTCTTTTTCTGTTTTTTATGACACGCAGCTCGAAAGGGCTGCACATCGGGAGGTGGCGGAATTGGTAGACGCCAAGATTCAAGTGAACGCCTAAAATAGCGGTAAAAGGCGACGATAAGCTGTTCTGGTTTCTTGCCACAATACGAAGTACAAGTATTGATACATGTTCGAATCCTGTTCTCCCGGCAACCTTTATGATGCGAGCCCGTAATAGAACGGGATCAGGAGCAAGCCTTAATAAAAACGTACATCAATCTTGCTTAGGATGTACTTAGGAAGCTGACACCGAAATGTAAGCGAATCGCAAACAACATAGCAGATGTGAGTGTGCGAGGAATAGGTTTCATCTGACTGCTGGCATACCAGAATGTATGCCAACATAGCGCGGTAGAGCAGTTGGTAGCTCGTTGGGCTCATATCCCAAAGGTCGCAGGTTCGAATCCTGTCTGCGCTTCAAAATATTATAACTGATAAACCAAATGTCAAATGACCCAAAATAAATATAACACATTTCTAAAGTCTAAGATTATAGCGGCTGAATCTTATGGATTTAAGATTGAATATGAACAACTAAACCCAATGCTAAAACCGCATAACAAGGATGTGGTAAAATGGGCTATCAATGGAGGTCGTAGAGCTATGTTCTTAAATTTTGGCCTACACAAAACATTTACCCAGCTAGAGATAGCAAAGCAGGTAATTGGCAAAACAAATAAGCCGTTCCTGATCGTTTGCCCATTAGCCGTATCGGTGGAATTTAAAAAAGATAAGGCCCAATTTTATGTCCCGTATGACATTGAATACATTACCGATACAGATAAGATCAACGATTACAATAAGCAGATATACATAACCAATTACGAGCGGGTTAGAATGGGCGATATTAACCCGAAAAAATTCGGTGGTGTATCGTTTGATGAGGCTAGCATTTTAAGAAACCTTAAAACCGAAACAACAGACTTTGTAATAAAACACTTTCAAAAAGTACCGTACCGATTTGTAGCCACAGCTTCACCAGCACCGAATGATTATATTGAATTACTTAACTATGCCGTATTCCTTAATGTGGCTTCGCGTGGGCATTTATTGACAAGGTTCTTTCAGCGAGATAGCACAAAGGCCGGCAGCCTTACACTTTACCCAAACAAAGAAAAAGAATTTTGGCAATGGGTTAGCACATGGGCAGTTTTCGTTAGCAATCCTTCTGACTTGGGGCATAGTGACGACGGGTATATACTACCGCCGTTGAATATATCTGAGCATATAGTTGACAGCTTGCAATCTGAAAGCCATGTGAATCAGTACGGCGAATTGGTAATGTTCCGGGACACTAAAAACGATTTCACCGAAAAAGCGAAAGAGAAAAGAGAGTCTATAAAAGAACGATGCGATAAGGCCTTTGAATTAGCTATACAATGTAAATCCGCTATCATTTGGCATGAACTTGAATCGGAGCGTCACTACCTTGAAAAGTTATTTAAAGGGTATAATTCACGTTCTATTTATGGCAGCCAAACCCTTAAACAGAAAGAGGAATTATTATTAGGATTTGCGAACGGTGAATATCCGTATTTGATCACTAAAAAGAGGATCGCCGGGTCAGGTTGCAACTTTCAACACCACTGTAATGATATGATCTTTTGCAGCCTCGATGAAAAATTTAACGACTTCATTCAGGCGGTGCATAGATGTTACCGATTTGGACAGCAGAATGAAGTGAATGTAAAGGTCATCTACACCAATGAACAATATAAAATCATGCAGACCCTTTACCGAAAATGGAAACAGCATGAAAATCTACAATCTGAAATGGTTGATATAGTAAAAGAATACGGTTTAAACTCTGAAATAATAAAAGCACAAATGGAAAGACAAATATTCGCCAACGGCAAAAAAATTACCTACGATAACTGCACCCTCTACAATAACGATACGGTTATAGTTCATGAAGATCGTAACGAGATGCCGGATAATTCGATTGATATGTATTTGACCTCTATCCCCTTTGGAGATCATTACGAATACTCCGATAATATTAACGATTTCGGACACAATCACGGTAACGAGAAATTCTTTGAGCAGATGGATTTTTTAACGCCTAATATGTTAAGGTGCTTAAAGCCCGGCCGTATCGCCGCCATTCATGTAAAGGATAGGATTAGATATAGTTATCAGAATGGCACATCATTCACAACCATATCTGATTTTAGCGGGCAAACGGTCGCCCATTACACAAAACATGGCTTTCACCTGATCGGTAAAATAACGGTGACAACCGATGTTGTTGCCGAGAATAATCAAACGTATAGACTAGGGTGGAGTGAGCAATGTAAGGATGCAAGTAAAATGGGCGTTGGCTTACCTGAATACATTTTGCTATTCCGAAAAGCACCAACCCACATGGATAACAGCTATTCAGATACACCGGTTCAGCATGATAAGAAAGACTACACTAAAGCCCTCTGGCAATTAGATGCACATGCCTACGAAAGAAGTTCAGGAGATAGATTTATGACAGGCGACGAGTTGAAAGGATTGGATATGAAAAAAATAGTTGCCGCATGGAAGAAACATAACGAATCATCTATTTACGATTTTCAGGAACATTTGAGGATATGTGAGGAATTAGACGAAGCCGAAAAGTTAAGTTCTACATTCATGACCCTGCCGGTTCATAGTAATAATGATATGGTTTGGACGGATGTAAACCGAATGAGAACACTAAACGCAAATCAAGTAAGTACTAAAAAGGAGAAACATATTTGCCCTCTTCAGTTTGATATCATCGAGCGATTGATAAACCGGTATACTATGAGGGGGGAAACGGTTTGCGACCCATTCGGAGGATTATTCAGCACCGCATATAAAGCACTTGAGCTAGGCCGTAAATCAGTATCAATCGAATTGAATTCCGAGTATTTTAATGATGGCCTTTACTATGTAAAGGCAATGCTTCACAAACTATCCGTACCCACATTATTTGATTTGGCCGAGGTAGCGTAAAAAAAATTCATAATCTATAATATGTCCCACACAATCACAGGTCGCCTCCACCTTAAAGGAGCAACAACACAAGTAAGTGAGAAGTTCGTAAAACGTGACTTCGTTATCATTGACGATAGCAATCCTCAATACCCGCAGTACATATCGTTGCAGTTAGCGCAGGATAAGTGTTCCATACTGGATAATATCCTCGAAGGAACAACCCTAACCGCTCATTTCAACATCCGTGGTCGTGAATGGAACGGGCCGCAAGGGTTGAAGTATTTCAATACGTTGGATGCTTGGAAGATTGAGACGGCAAGCCAAACGCAGCAGGGAGGATCGAATCCGCAGTATGGCAATCCAGCGCAAGGCCAACAACAATACAGCACAGCAGCGCAAGGCCAACCGACCCCGACCGGATCAACAGTACAAGCCCCGGCGAATACATCACAACAGGCAAGGCCAGCAGCAGCGCAACCGGTTGTACATAATAATCAACCAATAGCCGACGATCTGCCGTTCTAATCAACAGAATATCACAGTAGCAACGATCAATCGAATACAATGAGCATAACCCCTTCATCATGCCGTACATCTGTCCTAAGTGTCTTTTCAGCACTACCTATGTGGCATGGATATAACCCTTTACAGGGGGCCGTTTCAGAGGTTTATGGACAGTTAGACACATTGAAGTGCTACTTTGTTGCTATAGGTGAACGATTTTTCAAAAAAAATACGATTTTTCAAAAATGGCAATTTTTGGTGGGTAAGTGTCAGGATGCCCGTAAACATTGGATTTTTTGCCGTTTCGATGTGTCTTTTTCGCCCTTACAAGTGTCTTTTTTAGCTCACAAGTGTCCATTTTTTCTCGCAAAAACTACCTTTTTAGGCTTTTCCGACACTCAAAAAACGCAAAAAGTACCGAAAAAGAGCCTTTTGAACTTGTGTATTTCGCCATTTGCCACCCCTTCGAACTGCATTTCCCAAGATAGGCACTACTCAATACAGCTTTCGACCTTCATTTTATCACTAATCGCTACACCTGCACTGCCATTACTCCCCCATTAAACTCACCCAAAAACACCATTTAAGAATGAACGTGACCATTTACCGATCTTTTGGAGACATCTCAACCGGATTCGTGCGCCCGGTGGAAAGTGTTCTTGCTCGTATTAAATCAGGAAGATCGAAGGCTATTGTTGACCAAGTGCGAAGTAAGGAATCAAAACAAGAGGCCGACGTTATCAAAAGGACTCTTCCGGCTATTCTGTTTAGTGGTAGCTTCCGGCAGCGAAATGATGCCAGTATCATCGAACATAGTGGGTTGATATGCCTTGATTTTGACAAATTCAAATCTTTAGATGATTTAAGCCAGTTTAAGAAGGGGATTGAATCGGATGAGTATACGTTCAGCTCATTCATTTCCCCAAGCGGTAACGGTCTGAAAGTATTGGTTAAGATACCGCCGGAGAAGGAGAACCATAAACTTTATTTCGAATCACTAAAGCACAAGTATAACTCCCCTTACTTTGATCCTTCCTGTTCCAATGTTAGCCGGATATGTTTTGAATCTTACGATCCTGAAATTTATATCAATACAAACAGCACTGTATGGGATATTATCGCTGAGCCTGATATATACGATGAACCGGTACGCCCAATAGAGATACCGGTAAGAAGTGAGAATATAATCGTTGAGAATCTTATGAAATGGTTCCGACGTTTCCCAATGGTAAAAGGAGAACGGAACGCAAACCTTTTTAAACTGGCCGCAGCTTTCAATGATTATGGAGTAGCTAAGAATGTAGCGGAACAACAATGTATGGAATTCCTAACGATGGATTTCGGGGCCCGTGAGATTAGAAGTCTTGTCAATTCAGCATACAAGAAAACCGCATCATTTGGAACCAAGTTCTTTGAGGATAACTACACGAAAGGGAAACTATCCGAGATGGTGCGAAGTGGGTCCACTATCAAGGATATCAAACGGAATATCCCTGAGTTAAAAGAGGATGAGATAGAGAAGGCGATAACCGGATTGAATGCCGCCGTATCAGTAAGTGATTTTTGGCAATATTCTGAAAAAGGAATCATTTCAATTCTACATCATAAATTCAAATACTTCCTTCAGGAGAGAAACTATTTCAAGTACTACCCAAGTGGAACGAATGCCTTTATTTTCATTAAGATTAATGAGAACCTGGTCGAGGAAACGAATAAGGATCAGATAAAAGACTTCACACTAAGCTACCTTGAAAGGAACAATGAAATAGGCATGAAGCCATTTAATTACATGGCTGAAAAAACAAAGTATTTCTCTTATGAATACCTATCATTTCTCGATACTAAAGAAGTAAAATTATTAGAAGATACACCGGAACTATGCTATCTGTATTTTTCCAATAAGATCGTTCAGATTAGTAAGAATGCGATCACTGAAATAGATTACATCGATTCGAACGGCTATGTATGGAAGAACCAAATTATAAACCGTTCATACATCAAATCAGATTTCACCAACTGTGTATTCAGTAAGTTCTTACTGTATGTAGCCGGAGAGAATCAGAACAGATATAACAGCCTGAGAAGTGTGATAGGGTACCTATTACACAGCTTCAAAACAAGTGCGAATAATAAAGCTATCATTCTGAATGATGAAACTATTTCCGATACTCCTAATGGGGGAAGTGGGAAGGGGATATTTTGGAATGCACTAAGTCAAATGAAGAAGTTAAATTCATTGGATGGAAAATCATTCTCCTTTCACGATCAGTTTAAATATCAAACGATCTCTACCGACTGTCAGCTATTGGTATTTGATGATGTGAAAAAGAACTTTGATTTTGAGAGTTTATTTAGTCTCATCACCGAGGGAATTATTATTGAGAGAAAACAACAACTAGCCATCAAACTACCTGTCAGCCGGTCGCCAAAGATTCTGATCACAACAAACTATACTGTAGGCGGTAGTGGTGGTAGTTTCGATAGAAGAAAATTCGAAGTTGAGTTCTCCTCGTATTTCAACGCGCAACATACGCCGTTGATGGTATTCGGGCATCTATTGTTTGATGAATGGAGCCAAATAGAATGGGCCAAGTTTGACAGCTTTATGATCGACTGTGTTCAACACTATCTAACACATGGTCTTGTACAGCATGAGTTTAAGAATCTTGAGGTAAGAAAGTTTATAAATAAGACATCGAGTGAATTCTATGAGTATACCAATGATGAAGACCACCTTCCTCATGCTACAAGGATTTATAACTCTGTTTTCATGGAGGATTTAATGAAAGAATACCCTGATTTGAAAAAATGGCTAACGGCAAAGAGATTGAAAATGTGGATCGATGAATACGCTAATTATAAGGGCCTGACGATCAAAAGAGATAAGGATCAACTAGGTAGATACTTTGAGTTGTTCAAGTTTGAGAAGGCCCCGTTTTAAAATCACAACCCAACATAACATGAATACATCCATTACAATAGAAACATTCACCACAATGTACAACGCTCGAAGAAAAGAGCGCATGGGAGATATATACTACCCGAAGTCATTCCCGTTGATGAAAACGAAAGTGATCACGAAGGGGAAGAAAGAATACAAGTCAAATGGGAACGGCATCCCAGTACTTGATACATACACCCCTCCAGTTACTAAAAAGGTTTTCGACACCAATAAATTCAACGACTTGTGTCAGGCCGTATGGGAGTATTATTTAGGAACTAAACTAAAGAGAATTAGTTCAGAAGGTAAGTATAGGCCGGAGTTAGGAAGATTCATTCAATCTACGAACAAAGGGTTTGCCGACCTACACGGAATCCATGAAGGACGAGCCGTTTACATCGAAACAAAACAGCCGAAAGAATCGCAATTAAAGAGCCAAAGGGACTTTCAGAAGTGGGTGCAAGATGGAGGTGGATATTATTTCATTGTCCGGTCGTTTGATAGCATAATGAATGTGGTGGGGATGTTGTGTAATGTGTCGAAAGCAGGGGCAACGAATATAGAGCCGACATCTACGGAGTTGCCCAACCCGATCACTGCACTACAAACAGAATCGCAGCCCGTATAATCGCCACCACTTACAAGAACATCCTCCATGACCTTAAACTAAAAACCGATAAAGTGTAAGAAAATGTCAGAAAAATTAAAAACCATCCGTCCCGGTCAACCGATAACACATGAGCAGTTCGTAACTGCATTGGAGGAGAAGATTCGATTGGAGAAATACGTTGAGTATCTCACCAAGATCACACGAGCGTACATGTACCAAGAAGAAGCTGAACGAGTACAGCACCGGAAGAAAAGAGAAATTTCAAATCAATAAAAAACTTAACGGCCACCTCCGATAATGGTGAAAAAATAATGAATGAAGAAAAAAAAGAGAAAGGTACCCCCGCTATTGCAAAACCGATGTTAGGCGATGTTGAATCGCTTTGGTTAGGTAGATTGAAAAAATACCTGTCTGATTATAAATACGACTATGTATATAGTTGGTGGCTTCGATGTGAATATCAACACGAAGGAATAACTACACCAAAGATTAATGCCATATTGTCAAAATTGGTTGCAAAAGGCATATTGAAAAAAGAAAAAACTGGTTCATATACGAAGTTCTCACTCAATTACCCCCCCCCCACCCACACACATCCCTAATTTAAACAAAAAGTAAGGCTGCTTAAAGCCGAATCGTAAACAATCAAAATAAATAATATGGAAAAGAAAAATAAAAAAGGGTTCTGTATAAAATGCGAATTAGCATTACGAAATTCTGATTCAGTTGGATTGTGTGAATATTGTGCTGATAAAGAATATGAAAGGTTGACGGCAAAAACTCCGCCCAAATACGAAGGTAAAATTGAACCGCTAAGAGATACTACACCGTTTTATATGGTAGTGGTTGCAGGTGATAGATTGAGCATAGATCCTGTTGTGTACAAATCATACGAAAAGGCTTATGAGGAATGTTTGCGCCTATCCAAAAAAGAAAACAAACCCGCTTACGTCGTTAAGTCCGTGACCCAAGTGGAACAAATACCAAATGTTACACAATTTAAACCTTAATAATATGCAACAAGAAAAACAACCCTACACTTTCACCCCGCACGATCTTAGGATTGGGAATGTGGTGAATTCTCATTCATCGGAAGATGGATTATTACCAAAGACGATAGACGGACAAGATATAGTCATATTGGAGGTTCATCCAAATTACTTCAACGATCACCACTCCCCCATCCCGATCACGGTTGAGATGTTGGTGGAGGAATTGGGGTATAATTGCTTAAACCCTCATGAATATTATTACCATGAAACGGCAGAGTATGGTGGTATCAAGTTTCATGAAGGGAGGTTTTATCTATGTTTCGTTAGTGAAAAAAGGAAGAATAAATTTACATTTTTATTAAGTCGTGACTTCACCTACCTCCACGAACTGCAAAACCTTCACTACGATTTTACACGCGAAATGTTAACCTTAAAAAGTAAAGAGAAATGAAAAGAGAAATAATGTTCAGGTGCTTCCAAAATGGGAAGATGTTAAAAATAGAAGGTAATCACCATGTATCATTAGACTACAATGATATATCAGGGTGGAATGTAGCACAAAAACCATTTGACAAAAAAGAACCGTGGTTAATAGGAGAAAGTAGTAGAGATAGTGCCGATTTTGTCCTCATGCAAAAAACAGGGCTAAAAGACATTAACGAAAACGACATATACGAAGGGGATATTGTCAAGTGCGGTTACGGTATAGGTGAAGTTATCTACCACTTAGGTGCCTTTATGATTCAATGGATTTCGGATAAACAGGCAGATATGGAATTTTTATTTAGCCGAAAAGGTAGGTATATAAGAACTGGCGATGAGTGCTTAGATATAATTGGTAATGTTTACCAAAGCGATATAGAAACACTTCTTTTTCAATATCAAGAATTAAATAATAAACCTTAAAAAATAACCCCACAATGAACACAGAAACAATTTTAGCCGTAGTAATCGCGGTGGTAGTATTAATAGACATCGCATTTAGAATATATATTATTCGTAACATCAACAAACGCCTTTCAAAGTTGGAAGAGAGGCAAAAGAAACAAGCGGAGGATATAGATTTTCAAAAAAGACGTATAAAGTATTTACGTGAAAGACTACAACCTACCCACGACCAACCCGAAGTGAAGGCCGGGTATGATGATGGGGCGACAACATACGAACCAACGTACTATCCTCTATGGATTCAATCCGAGGAGTTCAAAAGGCTTTTGGTAATCCAAAGCAATCCCGAAGTGAAGTATTGGTTCAAAAACAAAGAGGTCACATTTGAACAATTGAAAGATATTTTAGAGTCATTGAATGGTTTGTCCGAACCTAGAATTTTTGTGAATGTGTATAAGGACGATTCTGGCAGGTATATAAGCATGGCAGATTATTCATCCACCAAAGAGGCTTATGATGAGCGAGATAATCTTTCAACATACCTCGAAACCGTTGAGATCATCAGACATAAAAAAGCCCCTCGGACATAGATTTAAGTAATTTATTTGCCTACATATTCCGCAAAATGCTAATTTTGTAAACAAATGGGGAAGTCGAAAACACCCGCCCAAATTGAATTTGTCAAAAGAGAATTGGCCAAAGGGACGCCACGTGCCAATATTTTGACATTATTTGTCCAAAATTGGCCAAAGACATCTACAAGGACGTTCACAAGACGTTTAAGTATAGCTACTGATGAATACGAGTCAGAAATGGCCGAAAAAGAAAGAATTAGGAAGGAGAACATGCCGGCGGAAGTTAAGGCCGAAATAATGGCTAATATCGCCACAGAGACGGAACTCGATTTAATACTTTCTAAAATAGCCTATGGAGATGTGACAGTAGAAGAGTACATAAAGGGGATAGCGGTTGTAAGAGGGGTGACACCAACGGAACAGATCGCAGCGATTGACAAGCTTTACAAAAGGAAGGGAAGTTATGCCACTATCAAAAACGAAACAACCCTTAAAGGGTCTTTAGATGCGAGTATCACTATTGAGTATACCGAGTAATGCCAACATTTAAATTCTCTAAAAAATTCTTCAATAACGTATACTTCCACTTACTGAAGTCGTTTGAAGATGTATCCATCCGGTATATATGGATATATGGAGGATCTTCAGCAAGTAAAACATATTCTGTATGTCAGCTCATTGTTATTCTCATGCTTCAAAAGAAGGATGATAATACCTTAGTATTGAGAAAATACGGAACCGATATAAGAGATTCAATCTATTCAGATTTTAAAAGCGTTATAAGCAAGTGGGGGCTATCTGAATACTTCCTATTCCAACAGAATTACATCGAATGCCTACTTACAAAGTCTTACATCCGTTTTCGTGGATTGGATGATAGTGAAAAAGTAAAAGGTATTTCAGGATTTAAAAGAGTAGTGCTGGAGGAGGTCTCGCAATTCGATGAGGTGGATTTCAAACAGATAAGAAAACGTCTCAGAGGGTTGACAGGACAGCAGATCATAAGCCTATTCAATCCGATTAGCGAAGATCATTGGATAAAAACAAATGTCTTTGATAAAGAAGTACTTACCGAGATCGATACAAAAGAAGAGGCTCTAAAGTTATCAGTTGCACCTGAGCAATGGCAGCTAACCGGCAAGTGGGTTAATGATAGCGGCAACACTGTTATTTACAAAACCAACTACACCGATAATAAGTTCATTGTCGGCCCGTACAAGGTAGATCAACACGTAATTGACGACTTCGAAAAGGATAAGATCGATGATTATAACTATTATCAGATTTACGGCCTTGGTAATTGGGGGAAACTTCGTACCGGTGGCGAGTTTTGGAAAGATTTCAACAGCAATAAACATAGCCGGAATCTTGTATGGGATGAAGCCTACCCTATACACATCACTTGGGATGAGAACGTGAACCCCTACCTCACTTGTCTTGTATGGCAAGGGATTGGCAAACACATTCAACAAATTGATGAGATATGTTTAGAAGACCCACGTAACAGAGTACATGATGTTTGTGCTGAGTTCATAAAACGCTATCCGGTGGCAAGGGTTAAAGGGTTATTTGTGTATGGTGATCGTACATCAGTGAAAGAGGATAGCAAGATGGAAAAGGGTGAGAATTTCTTCACCAAGATATTACAGCACCTCCGGGAATATCATCCGAAATTAAGGCTTCAAACATCAAACCCTAGTGTAGTACAGTCAGCCGGATTTATAAATGAAATCTATGCCGGCAAGATTGAAGGCATTGAAATTGCCATAGGGACCAACTGTAAGAAATCCCTTAACGACTACTCCTATGCCCTTGAGGATAGCGACGGGACACTGAAGAAAACTAAGAAAAAACACCCTGTTACCGGAGTAACATATGAGGAATACGGGCATCCTTCCGACGCTAAAAGATACTTTGCTATTATGTATTTCGCCCAGGAGTATAGCGATTATCTACGTGGCGGCCGTCACAAGTCGATTATGACCGGGGGAAACGCCGCAAAAAATAAATATTAGCAAATGGGTTGTATTATTCGCAATACGCTATTTTTGTAGCCAAATCAATAAAATGAGCTATTTGATTCGCGCTGATTATAACGCACTCATACAGACGGACAATCTGAATCAAATCATTGGCTCAAAACAAGCGATACTAGATCAAATAGAATCGGTAGCACAGCAGGAAATCATTAGTTATCTTAGGCAGAAATACAACGTAGATAAGGAGTTCACCGACACGAATCTATACGCCTACAATGTCGCTACATTCAATGCTAAAGATCGTGTATATCTTGATGCAACGGCTTACAGTGCTACAGCTACTTATGCGCTCAATACCCTTGTTACGTATAACAGTAAGGTGTATAGATGCTCAACAGCCGTAACAGTTGCGGAGGCTTTCAACGCTGCTAAATGGACATTGTTAGGCGATCAGTACCAAATATTCAACGTAACAACCCCTAAAAATGATTGGGATTATTATACCGAGTATTCTACGGGGGATGAAGTATTTTATGAGAACAAAACCTATACGGCAGTAGTTGGTAGTACCGGTATCATTCCGAGTAGTAGCCCTGCAATATGGGGCACCGGTACGGCATACACCATTCCTGCGGCAACATGGGTAACGGATACAGCAAAATGGACAGCCGGTGACAACAGAACATCGCAGTTGGTTGCTTACATGATCGATATAGTGTTGTACCATGTCCACAGCCGAATAGCGCCGATGAATATCCCTGACCTAAGGGTTAAGCGTTATGATGATGCGATCAAATGGCTTAAATCATGCGCTCAAGGTGATTTTATCACTTCCAATATCCCACTCATCCAACCAAGATCCGGTAAGCGTATACGGTGGGGATCCTTAAATGAAAAAAACAATAACAACTACTAATGAACAGGATCCAAACATTATGGAATAAGGCTATTGGTAAGGATATTAGCAAGACTCCAAAGGAAGGTAAAAGAGTTCCTATTGCTAAGACTAAACTAAACCGGATTCGTCAGGATGCCGCCACACGAAAGGCAGCAATTGAGGAGGCTGAGTTAGCTCTTTTCCCTTTTCGTGTTAAGCTCCAACAACTATACCTCAACACTGCTGAGAATGGCTATATAAAATCATGTATTGAAAGAAGAAATGATCTAACCTTGTTGCGTAAATGGGCTTTCAAAGATGCAAACGGTAATGTAAGCCAATCAGTAATGGATTATTTCTTTGATACTGTTGATGGCAAGTCAACGAAAAAAGAATGGTTCAATAATTTCATCACATATTGCTTAGATGCTCAGTACTATGGGTATTCACTTATCTACCTTGGTGATGTGGTTAATAATTCATTCCCATGTGTAGAGGTGGTGAAGAGGTGGCATATTTCGCCGGATAGGTTTTTGGTTAGCCGTTATGAGTATATCACAACTGGGTGCAAGTTCATGGAGGAAGAGGGGGTAAAAGACTTCCATGTCTATGTGTCAACCCCTAACCGTATAGGCACTTCAATCTGTGGTTATGGCTTGTTCTACGAGTTGTCGGTGTATGAAAATTTGATGAGGAACTTATTAGGTTTCAATGGGGATTATGTGGAGGTGAATGTTGTTCCCTTTCGACAAATTAAGACCTATAAAACAGAAGAATCAGAACGTGAGGAACTATTCCAAACGGCTTTAAATATTGCGAGTTGTGGAGTGGCTATTACAGATCCAACGGATGAGATAATCTTCCATCAATCAGGTGCAAGCGGCACCGGGTACAATGCCTATGATAACTTTGAGTCACGGTTAAAGAAGTTCATTTCCCAGTTGATTTTAGGCCATGCCGATGCGATGGAATCAATACCGGGTAAATTGGGGAATGATAGTGAAGAATCGCCTGCACAACAAGCATTAGAGGATAAGCAGACTAAGGACGGTGAGTTTATCCTAGCCATCGTGAATAAAATGCTCATCCCGAAGATGCGGGCCCTAGGTTTTAGCATACCCGAAGGCGTTACGGCTTGTCTGCTCAATGATAACGAGGATATTGATAATGCTGATAATGTGGTGAACTTGGCGGTTAAAATGAAGAGTGCAGGGTTACAAATGGAGCCTAAATTCTTTACAGAGAAAACAGGTATTCCGGTAGCAGAACCAATACTACCAACGGTACTACCTAAGATGCCTCAATCAGTTCAGAATAAGTTGAAAACAATGTATAATCGGATAGAGTGTAATCATGACTAATAATAGTTAAGTAATTAATGGGTAAAATCCAATATTCAGATAAGCAGATAGAATCCATGATAAAGGGGATTGAAAACGGTACTATTACCGTTGAGGATCTTCCTGTGGATTACTATACGGCTTTCACCAACTATCTGAAAAAAGCCATATTTGAAGGCTTTGGAGCTACATTGGAGACAGTCTCACAGCTTGATTTACCGTTACTGGAGGAACTGTGTACGAATGCTTATATGTTCGGTGCTGCAAAGACTTTCCAACAAACAGCAGAAATAACATCATTGCTTGTTGATCAAGAAACGGGAGAGGTTAGAAGTAGTAGAGAGTTCAATAAGTTAGCTCGTGAAACGTATGATAATTGGAATGATAATTGGGGCGTAACCGAGTACAATACAGCCATTGCACAGGCTGACAGTGCAGCGAAGTGGAATGAGATAGAGAAGCAAAAGGATGTGATGCCGGTACTGAAATATTCAGCTATTGGTGATGCTTGTGATATATGTCAACCCCTTGATGGGCTTACGGCTGTTGTTGATGATCCTATTTGGGATTCGGTAGCCCCAACGAACCATTTTAATTGCCGGTGCCTTGTCACACAAGAAACTGAAGGTACGGAATTAACCAATGATCCCGAATCAATAACGGGACCCGTGATAGATAAAATGAAGGATAAGGGACAAGATATTTTCATCAATAACGTAGGGAAGACGGGGGAAATATTTACAAAGGATCATCCATATTTTGATGTATCGAAAGAATACCGTGAGTATGCCAAAGCCAATTTCAATTTACCAATACCTGAATTTAGCGAAAAATGAGTTTAATCCTCACATCAAACAGACAGCGTAAAGCAAACCTAGCCATCGATATGGTAAAGGCTGCATTGAATCATTATGCACGTTTCGAAAGACCAGTGCAGGACATTGTATTATCTCAACGGTTATGGAATCAGTTCGTAAAAGGTATGATTGAAAAAGATCCTGAGAAGGAATATGATCTCCTAATGACTGATGAAATAGTTTTCAAGAACTGTACCGTAAAGAAGGGGTCTACTTTCATGTTGAAATCTATGTATGTAACTTTAAAACAGCGAGTACTTGAGTAAATGGAACTTTGATATTGTCCAAAAGAAGATAGCAGATACTAAACGGAATTTGCCTATCATCCTTGCAAAGCAAGCAGAGAATCATTTCACCGATTCTTTCAAGAAAGGGGCTTTGGATAGTCATAAGTGGCAGGAAGTGAAGAGACGAATTCCCGGAACGTATGAATACAAGTACCCAAAGAAGAAAGGGTTAAGCAGAAGAATTACCCCTATTCTTGTTCGTACGGGCAATCTAAGAAGGAAAGTATCAAGGTCTATTCACGAGGCTACATTCGCTCGTGTTAGGCTTGTGGTTGACTTGCCGTATGCCGAAGCACATAACGAAGGAACAGATAATATCCCCGCCCGCCCATTTATGATACAAACACCACAATTAGCGGCAAAACAGAAAACAACTATTGAAAAAGAGATCGACAAAATTTGGAAATAATGGCAAGAACAGTTCAGGAGTGCAACTCATACATTGTAAGTAATCTAGTGACACAGTTCGCGGCTGTTGGGATCACTATTAACCCAACGAACTGGAGTAAGGCTAATCTATTGCGGTTGATATGCTATACCGTTGCCATCGCTCAAAGTTTAGGCGAGCAATTCATGGATGATTACATAACTAAGGCCGAAGAGATACAAAGCAAATCAGCAGCCGGATCGCTCAAGTGGATTCAGGATAAGATGTTTAAATTCCAATATTCATCCACCAATCCGCAAACGGTTGTCTATAACGATGGGGTACCAGGATATGCCGAAGTGAACGAAACGCTTCAGATAATTACCGCATGCGCAGTGCTATCTACATTGCCGAATCAGGTACTTGTGAAAGTAGCTAAAGGAAGTCCGTTGAGTATCTTGTCAGGGGCTGAATTGTCAGCAGCACAGAGTTATATTGATTACATAGGTACAGCCGGTATTGTCTATACCGTTTCTTCTCAAAATCCTGATCGTTTATATCTTAAAGGAGAAATATTCTATGTCGGTTCCTACAGTGCTGTGATCGCCGATGCTGTTATTGATGCTTTGGATAATTATCTTGCTACGTTGAGTGTTGAGAGGTTTGGAGGTGATATTCTTGTCAGTGGGATAAAGGCCGTAATTCTAAGTGTTGAGGGGGTGAATGATGTTCAGTTAGAAGAGGTGAAGTGTAGATATAGTTCGCAATCATTCGGGACCGGCACCACCCTTGTAACAGGGTTTGACCTTCAACAACGCAAGTACAACGCAAGTGCAGGGTATCTTATTCAAGAGGATACCGCTACTCATACATTCGCTGACGAACTAACTTTTACCGCTGAATAATGGACAACCTTCACGTTATAGATACATCGATGCTTGTAAAGGATATATTCCCCAAGGACGAGCAAAGTAGCGAAAATATCGCGGGGGCGAAAGGCTTGTTATCCGGGTTCAACTACATGTGGAATATCGTAGGAGGTATTATTCATGGTGCCGATAATTTCGCGTCTCTTTCGCTATGGTCAGCAGGGACTTACAACGCAGGTGATCAGGTGATATATTTACTCGATGGGGCCGTATATGAATGCACAGCGACAAGCACAACCACTACTCCAAACACGGTAACTGATTGGAAGAAGATAGCAAAATCATTCATAGGCGGTGAAGAATGGAGTCTATTTGGCGGCGGCAAATTACAGTTAGAATATGCACTCAACCGTAGATTCTTTACGAGCTTTTTAAACCCTCCAAGCACTTCGGATATATACTTAGCGAACAATGTTCTTACCGCGAATTGTTTCATTGCGGGAGGCCCAGATAATAGCTCATGGGTGTACAGCGATCATAGTAGTGAATCAGTAAAAGACAGCTATTCATGGACAGGGATAACACAGTTTACTATTTTCATCCCGAATGCTACTTATACCGCCTTAGGGACATACCCTGATGATGTAGTCAGTCAGTTTGTAGATCAAATTATTCCCGCAGGGATCACTTATTCAATAGTCAATTACTAATATGTCAAAAACATTATTAACAACAAACATTACGTCAACCGTTGCGATGCCGGTGCAAGGGAAGACGCTTAAATTCATCCAAGATGCTCATTCGGAACTTACGCCGGGACTTGGTAAAGCTCTCATAGGATCAACTTATGATGCTGCCAAATATTATGCACTTTCTGGGTGTAATGATACAGGGGCCGGGGGTGGCGCTGTTACCATCCAAAGTGGTATCGTACTTTACAACAATACACTATATCGATTAACTGGAGGTTCGTTCACGTTGGTAGGCGCAAATGTCACAATAATAAACCTTACAACGGCCTATTTATCCGGTGTGGATCCTGTTACGTTTAGCGATCTAAATACTTACAATGTTCATAAGGATGAATACTTTGCAGTAACTCAAGGGGCTAGTGGTTCAGGAACTTTAAATCACTCTGCATTGGTATTCATCAGCAATAAAGTAGATCTCACAAGTGCTTTGGCGGTGCCGAATAAGTTCACCGCCGCAGGTGATGCGAACTTCGGTACCCCAAGGGCCATTCTTGATAATGACCGAGTGTATTTGTATGGTGCTGCTTTTGCGAAAACAGGAACCGTTGCAGGTGATTACATCTGTCAATTGCCCGCAGGAATGAGGCCATCCAATTACCGCCGATTATCATGCCATGTAGTAACTGGAACAACCGGAACAACGACTACTCATTGTTGGTTAGGGATTGATACAAGTGGGAACATTCAGGTTGAGATATTCGATACTGGCTATACGGCCAATTCATCGTATGTATTCTTCAATGGGATTTCGTTTCTTTTATAATTAGTGATTTTTATAATAACCGCCTTTCGTAATAATAGGACCACTCCACCATGAAAAAACTACTATTCATATTCGCTATATTGTTCGCTTCATGTGAAAAGGATTATTCTTTGGAATATTTCAAAACATATAACGCCGCAGCTCCATGTATTGTACTCAAACAATCACAAGGATTTAAGACTTTGAAATGTATTTTGTGGGAGAAAACAGGAAGAGACTTATTCAAGGTAACGGTATTGTATATAGAAGGCAATATGACCGATCATGAATCATTTTCATTGTTCAATCACAACGGCAAACAAATAGCATTTAAGCAAGTAAAATGAACGATAATTCACGCAAGCGTTACAGGGAAACAACTAACCTAACTCCGTCTGAAAAGGTAATCATTCAGCGCTATTCAGAGATTACAGGAGAGAGCAAAAGTAGTTTCATCCATATTGCTATTAAGAAGGCTATCAAGGGTATTCCTGAGCCTATCATGAATCAAATCAAAAAGCAGCGTTAGGGCATTAGCATATTGCCTATAAAATGGGCAGCCCATTCACATTGTTTACATTTAAGCATTTCACTTTTGTAGTGAAATGTATACCGTCGATTATAGCGTTGATGTTCCGGTGATGTTGCTGAATAAGCAAATAGGGCCATCGTATAACGAAGACGGTACTCCTGATTACTCTCCATATATTGACGGTGCGGCATTCCAAGAGGAAATAATGAATTTAGATTCTTTAGGGAAGAAAGCTATTCAGATATGGATATGTTGTGAAGGCGGTAGTGTGATGGATGCAATGAAGATATGTTCCGCAATCCTTAGGTGCAAAACACCTGTTGATACTGTCAATACTGGTGTGTGTGCATCCTCCGCAGGCATGGTGTTCATGTGTGGCCGAAATCGTATCATGATGGACTATGCTACGTTCATGGCTCATCCGGTTTCCGGTCCCGACGATAAGGCGAAGGCCGCACTAACAAAGTGTATTGCAGACCTAGCGAGTGCAAATGCAAATTTCAACTCCGAATTCTTCGCAAGCATGATGAGTGTTACCACATGGTTAGATGCTCAGAAGTGTTTGGATATGGGAATCTGCACATCCATTGAAGCCACAGCGCCACAAAATAAAAAGTACATGCCTAAGAGTAATCGAGCGGCAATCATGGAGTACTGCAACAAGTTGACTGAAGACTTACTCTCAAATATTCAAAAAACAAATCTCATGGATTTAAAATCAATTACCAACAAGTTGAATCTTGTTGATGGTGCCGATTTAAACGTAATCAATAGCGCGATAGATGCGCTTATCACAGCCCGAAATCAGGCCGAAACAACTGCATCGAATCTCACCGAGCAATTAACGCAAGCACAATCAGAATTGCAAGCCGCTACCAATAAAGTAACGGAATTACAGGCCGCTGTTGATGCTGCTAATGCTGAAAAGAAAGCTGCCGAAGATGCCGCCCTTGAAACGTCCGCTACTGAAATGGTGAACAAGTATACCAACAAAATCGGTAAGGATGCCACGGTGATCGCCAAGTTCGTGAACATGGCCAAGGCTGATATGGAAGGGACTAAAACCATCCTCGAAGCCATCCCATTAAACAAAGTTGGGGCACGAGCTACGGACAATACAACGCCGGAGGCTAAGTCTCTGAATGTGACAAACATCATGGCCGAAATCAAAAACCGTATTACCAAGAAAACAGCATAGATCGACCACAATAAAGCCTACTACTACTGCTACCACAATAAAATTCAAAAACTACATACCCATCATTTATAAAAATAGAGAAATGAAAAATCAAAGAAAAATCTTAATCTCAATCCTCGCCATTGCTCTGATCAGTACGTGCTTATCCGCAGCGACAGGAGTAAGCCCAATGTTATTCTCCATGATGCTGTTCGGCATTGGTATGGGGGTTGGTGTAATGAAACACTATTTAGGTGCTTTCGATACATCCGGCCAGTTAAATACCGGTATCACATTGACCGATACAACCTATGCAGGTGAAGCCGCAGCAGGATTCATCGTTCGGGCTATGACCGACAATGTAATGGTGAACGGTGGTCACATGTATGTTAAGGACGGAATCAAAAAGCAATACACTATTCCACGTTGGGATATAACTTTTGAGGATTTCGTACAAGATGTAAAAGCTACCCCTACTCCCGGTATTGAAAAAGAAACGGTAACCGGTCAGCAATTGGTAACTAAAGAGTATATGGTTTATCATGAATTTAATCCTCGTGATTTTGAAGATCATTGGTTCGCCACACAGTTACAAGGGAATACGTTGTTGGATACATCGTTACCTACTACTGTTGAGTCTGTAATGGTTCAAGAGGTATTAAAACGTAATGGAGCATTCGTAAACAAATTGGCATGGAACGGGAATACAACCCTTACTACCAAGATGAAGTATGTGGATGGGTTTAAAACAAAAGCTACAGCCGCTTCAGGGACGGTAAAAACAGGTTCAACTACAACATTGACCAGTTCAAACATTGCAGGTGAATTGCAGAAAGGGTATGATGTTATTCCTACGGCATTGAAGTATGAATCATACGGCAACAATGACGGAACGGTAAACAGCCGATTGAAAATATTCGTATCTCCTAAAACATTTGATTTGTTCTGTCAATATCAAATTGCACAAACAAACAAAGGGGTAGATATTACTCAAGTTGGTATCAATAAGTTTCGCGGTATTACGGTAGTTCCAATCCCGGATTTACCTAATGATTATTACGCTATTGCCGTTGGACAGCCTGATATGGGGTCTAACCTGTGGATGGGGATGAATTCAATGGCTGATGATAGCTCCATTCAGCTTGCCAAGTTGCAAGCAAATAGCGAATTATACTTCGTTAAGATGTTGGCAAAAATAGACTTCCAAATTGGTTGGAACGAAGAGATGGTAACCTACGAATAGTAGGAATTCAATAATCTTTTTTAAACATAACTAAGAAGAATCACAATGGCTAAAGTAGTAAAATCAAATTCAGAAAATTCAATTATCAATTCAGAAAATAAAGAGTTGATAGGTAATTATCTGAATGCCTACCCCGAAGTAAAGATTGTGTATTTCAATTCTGATGGCGCATGGTCATTCCATGCACGTACTGGGTTTGATACACAGGTAACACGGGATGAGGTGCTTGGAACACCGACCATTTCGGAGGCCCCAATGGATGAAACACCGGCCGATGCCATCATCGAAGAAGCACCAACGGATGAAGAGTCTATAACGGAAGAATCTACAACGGATGAACAACCGACCGAAGAGCCAGCAACCAACAAACCACCTACTAAAGGAAACAAAAAATAATTTTTCAACACAAAATAATTCATAATCATGAGTACTAATGTAAGATTAGGTTCAGGAAATTCACAAGACAACACCGGACGCACTCTCCAATACGATTGGCAAGAGGTAGCGTATGCCGCAAGTGTTGCTATCACAACGAAACAAAACGTATCCAATACAACCGTTCGTGTTGCTCAGGCAACGGGGGCACTTGCATTGACCGTAAGTACTGGTTCCGCTACTACCGACCCGCAAGTGGGTGATCGTCTGACCATCCTTGCTTCTTCGGATGCTACGGGCCGTGTTATCACATTCTCCACCGGGTTTGCATCCGCAGGAACGCTTACCATGGTTGCCAGTAAAAAGGCATCCGCACAGTTCGTGTTCGACGGGACTGCATGGGTTGAACTTCAGCGTTCAATTGGAGCGTAATCAGAATTACTAACAACTCAAAATTAATCAATGAGTTTACCACAAATTACGTTTGTTGAAGGTCAGGGCGGGTTAGGTCGCGCCCTACCTTCAAACGACCATATATCAGCTCTGTTGTTCTATACAGGAACTCTACCATCAGGATTTGCTACTACATCGGTAGCTACTCGATGCAAAGCCCTATATAGTTTACAGGATGCTGTAACAGCCGGGATACTTGGCGACTTTTCAGACGCTACCGCAGCAACTGGGAAGTATACCGTATCAACAGCAGGCGCCACGGGTGACACAATAGAAATATTCGTTACCGACCTTACGCCATATACGGGAATTGTAAGAACCCTATCATTAGGCAAAACAACGCTTGCAACAGGTTCGCCAACCACAACTACCACCGCAGCAGAGATAGCGGCTACAATCAACGCAGGTACAGCTACACATGGTTATACGGCGAGTGCTGCCGTTGCTGTTTGTACGATTACCGCCCCAAAATCTCAAGGGGCCTATCTGAATTCGGGGACACCACTTACGGCAACGATTAGCGGGACTATCGCGGGAGCCTTTGTTCAGTTCGGGGGGTCAGGCATGACAGCCGGAGTAACATCGGTTCTTATGAGTTATTACTATCATGTTGCTGAGTTCTTCCGTATGCAGCCTAAAGGAAAATTATGGGTTGGGTTCTTCGCGGTACCAGGGACATATACATACACTGAGATCACCGACATGCAGAATAATTCACTTGGTGAAATTCGTCAAATCGGGATCTATAAAAATGGCACTTGGGCTAGTGGGGACCTTTCAACGATCAATACCATTTGCAATACCAATAAGACTGTAAATTATCAACCATTACAGGCTATTTATGCTGCAAATCTTCAGGCCACTACCGACATCACAACCGTTACCGATCTGTCTACATTGACTTATAACAATGTATTGAACCTTATAAGTCAGGACGGCCAAGGATTAGGGGCATTTTATTACAAGTCTCTTGGTTCAGGTATCAAATCGATCACCAACTTAGGTACTGTCCTTGGATCCGTTGCTCTTCGCAAAGTAAGTGAAAGTATTGGATGGGTAGCTCAAACAAACATATCCAACGGCAAAGAAAATGAAGTACCGGCCTTCTCTAATGGGCAACTTGTATCGGCGCTATCTGTTACTGCTTTGAACGCATTGGACACTAAACGCCATGTATTTGGCATTAAGTATATCGGCGTGAATGGTACCTATTGGAACGGTGGCCATATGGCTGTATCTCCATCGAGTGATTATGCTTACATGGAAGACAACCGCACTATTTGTAAATGTGAGCGATTGTTATACGCTGCCCTTATCCCTTTCCTAAATTCTCCCATCGTTTTTAACTCCAATGGAACTTTGAAAGATACTACGGTAGCGCAGTTTGAAACTGTTGCATCTAGCTGTCTTGATCAGATGGTCCGTGATGGGGAGTTGAGCGATAAGAAAGCAACCGTAGACCCATCTCAAAATGTATTATCAACCAATACGCTAACCGTATCCGTTAAATTGGTAAAGAATGGTGTTGCTCGCAATATCAGCGTACCGATCGGATTTAACCCATCAATAAGCTAATGGCATTACCACTGATTAATGGAGTGAATTACTCCTCCGCAAGCGTTAACGTAATTATTCCGGCTCTCCCTTCGCAGTTGGCGATAGGTGTAGTTTCGATCGATTACGATAAAATGCAAGAGGTGACCGACAACTATGGGTTGTCTCAGGACCCAATTAGCCGTGGATTCGGGCAAAACAAATACACAGGCTCTATCGAATTGATGAAGGATACATGGAACCAAATCATTGATGCTTCTCCCCTTCGAGATCCTGCGAAACTTCCGTTGTTTGACATCACTGTAACCTATGCAGGATCAACAACCGGAGGCATTTTCAAAAAGGAAGTTCTTCGAGCTGTAACCTTTAAGAATAACCCATCCGGTGTAAAGATGGGAGACACGAAGATTACTTGCAAGATTGAACTTGCTGTTGGAAATATTGATTACTAATTCGGCATGAGGTGACTATCGTGGTTACCTCATTGCTTAAACATACACCACCGATGAATGAAGAAAAACCCACAAACAAATTACCGGTAATTGAGAAGAGTGTAATTACCGAGGAGGAACAAAAAGGCTATGACGCAAAGTGTATTGAACTTGGGAAGAAGTACAATACCAAAGTTCATGCCTGCGTAATGTTCAAATCCAACGACCCTGAATTTACTAGAATTGTTGCCTATATCCGTGAGCCGGAATATGTGAATAAATTGGCTTACATGGATAAGGTGGCGAATTTGAGTATGCGTATAGTAGCCGATGAAATCCGTGAGAAGTATTTGATCCGTGAGGAGAGTTCACCGGAAACATACAGCGATCACCAGGAGAATGACCGTTATAAAATGGGCGTATCCGAGGAATGTCTAAACATCATTCAGATTAGTACCAATCAACTTAAAAAAAAATAATTGAAATACAAGAGGCTTATGATTCGGAAGAACTGAATTACAAACAAATGGCCGCCATTATTCGCGGCGTAAGTGCGTATCGGTTGAACCCCGACGAGATGAATGAGGAAGAGTTAGCAATAGCTTTTTGTGAATCGAGATACTTTCTAAAAACAACCGCACGCATTGCCTAGTATAGTTGAATACATATTGAAATTGCAAAGCAACGAATTTGATTCGGGCATTGAGAAGGCGAATAAATCTACCTCAGCTCTCGATCATTCCTTTGCAAGTTTAAAAAGTACTATTGGTGGTGTTGTTGCTGGCCTTGCTTCATTCGAATTTCTAAAAAGTTCCGTTGAATCCTTTAACAGTGCAGCTCAAGCATCTGCACAACTTGACGCATCATTACGATCAACGGCTAACGCTGCGGGGCTTAACCGAAAAGCATTGGATGAACAATCAGCGGCCCTCATGCGAGCAAGTTTATTCGATGATGATGAAATAACAGCATCACAGGCATTACTCGCCACATTCACTCAGATTCATGATACCGTATTTATGAAGGCTATTCCTGCGATCACCGACCTAGCGACAAAGATGGGAGGAGATTTGCAGGGGGCAACTGTTCAGGTAGGTAAGGCCCTTAATGATCCAATCAAAGGTATTAACGCATTACAAAGAGTAGGCGTTTCATTTACCGAATCGCAAAAGCAGACTATCAAAACACTTGTTGAAACCAATAAAGTTGCCGAAGCTCAAAGCCTTATTTTAAAAGAACTTACAAACGAATTCGGAGGGTCTGCATTGGCAGCAAGTCAGGCAGGTACCGGAGGATTTACCGTGCTTGGTCATGAATTCGGTAATGTAAAAGAAGCCGTTGGAGCCTTGGTTGTTTCGTTCGTTGAAAAACTTAAACCGCAACTTGAATGGTTGGTGGGAGCGTTGCAACGTGGAGTAGATTGGTTGAGTAAACATACCGACCAAATCAAAGAAACCGGTAAGGCCCTAGCGGTTGCCTACGGTGGATTTATGCTATTAAAAACCGGCATTGCGCTTGCCACAGCCGAAACAATTAGCCTTAACGCTGCTTTTGCCGTATCGCCAATAGGGTTAGTAACAACGGCGGTAATTGGATTAGCCACGGCTTACGGTTATTTGGCATCATCCGCAGAACGTGCGAATAATGCGATGGCGGTGAGCGCAAATGCTGCCCAAGAGAATCAAATAAAAGCTGCGGACGAACTGAAGAAAGGATATGAGCAGTTGGGGATGAAATCGGAAGCAGCTAGTAAAAGCGTGTACGAATTCTTCCAAAAGGAGAATGACCAGAAGATACAACGATATGAAGAGCTTATACGCTTAACTCCTCCCGGCGAAACTGAAAAGATCAGCGACTATGAGCAGATGATCCTTGATTCGTATAACCGAAAAAGAGCTATATCGCAATGGTATGACGCATCAGGCAAATCGCCTATTACAACGAAGTCGGGGTTAGGCAGCGTTGCGGCAAATAATAATTCGCCATCAATTAAACGCATATCATCCCCTGCCGGACAAAAAGCAACGACCATCAATGTTTCGATAAAAGAATTTGGGAAAGTGACCGTGAATGCAACGACTATAAAAGAAGGTGCGCAAAAGATACATGATGAAATTCTCAAAGCTCTCACCGGCGCCATTAATGACTTTCAAATCATAGCAAGATAATGTTACTCAATAGCGCAAAAGCATCCATAACATTTAAAGCTAAGACTTACACCAAGTCCGATGGTTCGCAAATTTCATTTGACGATATAAAATTGTATAGCGTTTTATTGAGCGTGTCACAAAATAAAAACATCGTCAAAACTCAACGAACAGGCGCGAATGGTACGGTGAAAGAATACATCGGTATGGACGATTATAAGATTGCTATTGAAGGAGTATTAACAGGAACAAACGGGAATCCCCCATCCACATCTTTTAACGTATCCGGTACATCTGTTGTTGTGAGCGATGTGATTGCGCTGAGAAGAATGTTAGAGTGTCCGGTAGCGATTGACGTAGTGAATTCTCATCTTCAGAATTTCGGCATCTATCAGGTAGTGGTAGATAGTTATGAATTCCCGGAAGAAGCGGGCGGCGTATCATATCAAAACTTCAGAATTGATCTATCCTCAACTACTCCGGTTGAACTTAAAATATTAAGCACTTAATGTATAACGTAACAATCAATATAGCCATCACGCAAACGCCATCGGATCAATATCCGAAACGTAACCGTGCGCTATTGATTGATGGGTGCGAGTCTTATTTTTGGACAAGCTCATGGGAGCAAATGACAGATACCGGAACAATTACTCTCCCTAGGAATATTGTTGTTTCGGACGACAAAGGCCAACCGCAGCCGTTGTATGGTAGTAATGTTTCGGTGGGGGGATTTAGTGGCGACCCGTTATTTATGCGGGGGGATCGAGTGACATTATCATCAGGGTATACTTATTTCAAATACGATGGTACTCAGGTAACAGAGGTATCTGAAATTATCAACGGGTTCATTTCCAAAGTAGGGACTAATGTGCCGCTTGAGTTAAGCATTGAGGATAATATGTGGCTACTAAAACAAACACCGGTAGCAAATAAGACATTCAGCGAAACGCAAACACTTGAGGATATTCTACAATACTTAATCGATCAGGTTAATAAACTGCATGGTGTTAGGTTAACTTTTAAATCAGTAGGTAAAACAGAATTCGGGCAACAGTTTATTCTTCGCAATGAAACGGCGGCTCAAGTGCTGAATCGTTTACATAATCTATTTGGGTTCGTGCCTTATTTCGTTGGTGATGTTCTATCCTGCGGTACAATTATTCAATACCCTAACGAGGCAGGAAATCATTATTTTATTTTAGACGGCGAAAAATCAAATGTTCCGGCCCAAGGTAGTGAGTTGGAATATCAACGATTGGATGATGTGGTACTATCCGCTATCGCTCACAATACATTGACGGAAGAGACCGGATCCACAACCAAGGACGGTCAACCAAAAACAAAAAGAACACGATTAGAAGTATTGGTCACATTGAAAGGTGGTAAGGTTGAAAGTAAAGTGATAGGCCAAGGCGAACGAGCGCCGGAGAATGATGAAGGGGAACGAAGATCATTTTTCTTCCCTTGGGCGAAGACAACGGACGAACTAATCACAGCAACAAAAGAAAAGCTCACACAATATGCTTATACAGGTCTTAAAGGGTCATTCCAATGTTACGGAATACCTTATGTAAAGCATGGGGATAATGCCAATATAAACAGCGATAAATTCCCGGAACAAAACGGGATCTATCGAGTGAAGGCCGTGAAATATTCATACGGGGGGGACATAGGATTAAAACAACAAGTTGAACTCTATTATAAATTATTACAATGAACGGGAAATTACTACAGCTACTAAGAAAAGCAAGTGGTCATAATACCGACCATGTAATGATGTTTGATGCGGAAGTTTTGAGCGTTGATACGAACAAGCGAACAGCATTGGTACGAATGATTAACGGCAATAGCTCCAATGATATTACCGTTCGATTGATGGCGGCTGTTGACGATGGGGCCTTGTATATCCCATCGGTAGGGTCTACGGTTCTTGTCATGGCGTCCGATTATGTACAGCCTGTGATTGCTATGTATTCAGGAATTGATTCTATTATATGGCTTGGAGGTGATTATGATGGGGTGCCTATTGTAACCCATCCAACGAATGCGAATAAGGGGCTGCTGAAGAAGATCAACAACCTTGAGGATATCGTAAAGGATCTTATCACGAAGTACAACGCCCATACGCATGTTACTACATGCGCAGCCGGCCCTGGTACTGCAAACGCAACCACGACACAAGAAACTGGAACTATCACCAACACAACCCAATCCGACATTGAACACCCATACATAAAGCACTAATGAGATACGATATACGATTTGATAAAACATACATGAACGCTCATAATGATGCGGAGTGGTACCAATCTGATACAACTCATGTTAAGCGTATCATTCAGGCTTCTCCAAATGCGTATAAAGAAACTCCAACCATGGGTGTAAATATTGAAACCTATCGAAATGCTCAAGCTGTAGAAAGTGAACTAAGAAGATCCGTGATGCTGAATTTACAAGCTGATCAATATGAATGCTACAACCCTATTGTGACACAAGATTCATCCGGGAACTTAACCATTGACCCTAATTTATGAAACAGTTTATAGCCATATCAGGAAGTTCCATTTTTGACGTATGTATGAATACATACGGGACACTAAACCATTTGGTGAAACTTATGGTAGATAGTGAGCATGATGGGATTACAACGGCACCGGTACCGGGGCAAGTATTTCTATATGATGAAAACTTAGTAAATACACAAACCGACCAATCATTATTTCAAAATTATTCCGTTGCCGCTGGCGACGCTCAAATAAAATTCGCAACTCGTGGGGCTTAAACAAGGAATAACCGAACTTATTGCAGCACTCTCAACGGTAGAGGTTATTACGCCTGATTTAGAGACGGTGAATTTGTTTGTGCAGATGTATAACAACCAACCGGAACGTAAATCAGAAGGTAACGGCTATACATACCAAACCCCTGCTCTATTCATTGAACCACAATTAAGCGAAGGGCAGCCAATAGGTGGTGGAGCTACTAAATACGAATGTGTGATCCGATTATTATTGGAATGCACGTTGATGAATGATGAGGGGAGCCTCGATCAGAATCTAATCGTAATTGATACGAAGGATAAGATCCACCGTGTAATGAATGGGTTGAAAGTATATGGCTTTTCTCCATTTTACTCCAACGGGATGACCTTCGACACTCAACACGGGAATATGTATCTCATGGCCATGGAATACAAATCGTATTTCGTGGACATGACCGGAACAAGTGGAGACGTTTTCAATACAGGATTGATTACGGATTCTATAACGGGAGTTGTAGTAGATGGCGAATTTACTATTGGGGGGCCGGGGCTAAGTCCTATGTATGTCCCTCAAGGTGGTACCGCTGGCCAAGTGCTTACCGTTGATGGAGATGGTGTGACAAGGATATGGGCGGATCCGACCGGCGGGACCGGTGGAAGAAATAGATTGATCGTTAATGTGAATGGTAGTCATTCCCCAGGATCACCAACCGATGTAGACGCAGGTGATGCAGCCGATACCGATTATGTCTACATCGTAACGGGCCAAGAGGTTACTATCATACTCCCAACAGCGGTTGGGAATAATAACCTATACACCATTATCCGCTATGATGCGTATGATGTGGATGTTAAATTCACAGGTGCAGAAACGGCAAACGGATTAACATCGGTAACGCTTACAAGTATTTTCCAATCATTAGACTTTATTTCGGATGGAACTAACTACTCAATGAGCCATTCGTATAATGGTGATGTAGAAGGTCCGGCAGCGTCTATAGATTCCGAGGTAGCGTTATTTTCAGGGACATCAGGTAAAGTGATCAAAAGAGCAACGGCAACGGGGATTCCTGTTTTGACATCAGGTGTTATGAGCGTGTCTGCACCATTGACACAAATCCATGGTCTTACACCTTCCAACGATGATATTATTCAGCGTAAAGGTGGGGCATGGGTTAACCGTTCAATTGCTCAACTTAGTTCTGATTTAGGGCTTACAGCATGGGCAACAAAAGCCTATCCAACGAATGCGGCGGGGATGCTTCGAAATGATGGTAGCGGTGTATTGTCGTGGGATAATACGGCTTATTTAACCGCAAATCAAACGATCACTTTAAGCGGCGAAGCATCAGGAAGTGGAGCTACATCCATTGCCGTAACGCTTAGTAATAGTGCGGTAATCGGTAAAGTATTAACGGGGTTAAATCTGTCAGGCGGTGGAACGATTGCTGCAACGGATAGCATATTACAGGCATTCGGGAAAGTTCAGAATCAGATATCGGCGTTACTTGGCGGGGTATTATACCAAGGGGTATGGAATGCAAGCACGAACAGCCCATCCATCACAAGCTCGGTAGGTACGAAGGGAAATTATTATGTTGTAAATACGGCAGGGTCTACCAATATTGATGGTATTACCGATTGGAAGGTAGGTGATTGGATTATCTTCAATGGTACCACATGGGATAAGGTAGACAATACCGATGCGGTTAGTTCTGTTAATGGCTTTACAGGAGCTGTATCGCTTACCACAAGTAACATATCAGAAGGGTCAAATCTTTACTATACCGATGCCCGTGCGCGAGCGGCTGTAAGTTCATCCGCAACAGGGTTGACATATACAAGTGCAACAGGGGTGTTTAGTTTTACTTCGGGGTATTCCATCCCTACAAATGCTTCTCAAACTAATTGGGATACGGCGTATACAAATCGCATTACAAGCCTTACAACAACAGGGACTAGCGGGCCTGCCACATTGGTAGGCAATGTGTTGAACATCCCTCAGTATAGCGGAGGCGGTGGTACTCCAGGCGGTTCGAACAAGCAACTCCAATACAACAATTCGAGCGCATTTGGTGGTGCAAATCTGTATTTCGATTCTGCGAATGATCGGTTTGGTTTTTGGCAAGCATCGCCTACACATAAAATTGAGGCGGTAGTTGGAACGTTGGCGGATGGGCAGAATGCTTTTAGCTTAACGGCAACCATGCCGACTACTATAACGGCAGCGAGTAGTGCTATTGATATTCAAGTAACAAGCGCGGGTAGTAGTGGACAACAAAATAGAGTATTGAACATTGCATATCTTGCTGGATATACGGGGAGTAGTACAACTTCTTGCATGAATATCAATAATTCAGCAGCAGGAACGGGAACAGATATATTCGGGAATAGGAATCAAGGGTTCTTTTCGCAAGCTAATGGTACAACAACAGGTACTAACGTAGGGGTATACGGAGCGGGGGCTAATGGGGATATAAATTATGGAGTACTGGGTAGAGCCATTGTGGTTAAAAATAGCGCAACAAATGTGGGTGTCGCAGGTTTTGCGATAAACACAGGTACAACACCTATACAGGTAGCGGGGTATTTCGGGCTACAAAGTTCCGCGCCTTCGCTCACCTCCGCAGCACTGATGTGCGACAACGGTAGCACAACGAGCGATATATTTGTGGTAAGGGATAATGGAACGATTTTACACGCTGTAATTGACGGCGGTAATTTCGGTATATTCCAACGAACGCCAACGAGCCGACTACAACTGAACTACGATCAGAATAGCGTATCAACGGCCGATTCTAACGGATTCCTTTTAGCGAACGCAACAGGAGCGACTAACGGTACTCAATCGATTTCTCCTCCGTTCATTCAACAAGGGAACGGATGGGGAACAACAGGTAGTGCAAGTCAGGATGTAAGGTTTAGACAGAATGTGTTACCCGTACAAGGAACCACAGCATCGGGGACATGGCAGTTAGCGGCTTCGATAAATGGTGGTGCTTATTCGAATGTGGTAACGGTTACGAGCGCTGGGGTTATGACTGTCAACACGGTAAACGGGACTACTTTAACCGCATCCTCACAATTCTACGTCGGGAGCAGTACCATTGCAGGGAACTTGGTAGTAGGTTCGGCAAACGGGACAATGGGAACGAACGGTTCTAGTTGGGTTTACGGATCACCTACAAGTGGATTTGTACAAGTAAGAACGGGAATAGTTGGAACTACCAACATAACACTTGGTGCCGGCGATAACTATGCTTCATTTGTTGTAGGGGGTCAAGGGACGATTACAGAAGCTGCATCAGGAACACATAACTTTATTGCCAATGTAGTTATCAAGGCTCTTTCTTTGACTAATGGTGCAGGCGCGACAGCCAATACCGCATCATTATACATAGCGGGCGCCCCTTCAGGGGTAACGCCAACAGGTGGGAATTACGCCATCTATGTGGCTGCGGGGGATAGCTACTACGGTGGATATATCGTGCAAGCCAATAACCTTAGAACAACGGCTCAATTTGACAAAACAAATACTACCCTTGCCGACATTACAGGGCTTTCGGGGAGTTTATCAGCAAGTGGGGTATATAAGTTCAAGGCTTTGTTACATGCCCGTCCTGATTCAACGGGAGGATTCAAAGTAGCTATTGGTGGGACATGCACCGCAACAAGTATAATCTACCAAACGATCGTGGTTGACAATGCCACAAAATCAATCATAAATGCCGACCCATATACAGCGTTGGCAGGTACATCTACAGGATCAGGAACCACAGCAGCGTTAATAACTATCGAGGGAACGATTGTAGTAAATGCGGCAGGTACTTTAACCGTTCAGTTTGCTCAAAATTCAGCAAGTGGAACAAGTTCAATAATTGCAGGATCAACATTTGAAATCGAAAGAATTTTATAACCATGTCAGAAAAACTAATACAATTAACAGCAACAGGGAACTACTACGAAAGTACAATTGATGCATTCGCAACCTTCGAAGGGTATCAGGAATTGGTACATATACCTGATGGCTCAATCCCTAACCCTCAAAGCAAAAAGGAATTCATTTGTGAGAAGATCAGGGCGGTGATAGCTGAATACATCGCACGGATGCCGATAGCGAGCAAGGTTCAGGAAATCGCAGCCGAACACCAAAACATTGAGGAAGCTATTAAAACAGAAATTTTAGAAGGCATCACCGTAACAAGTACAACAATTTAAAAACTATGAGTAATAAAAACCCCGTGGCTAAGGCCAGCACACAAAAGAAAGAAAAAGGAACTGTTTATCCAATGGATTTAGCTGAGCGATGGAGATTGTTAATTCTATTGCCACAGGAACACGACCCTGTCGAGTTGATTGTAATTCGGGATATAAAATCCAAAATTTATTTCACGCAAAAGGAAATATCGGACTTCAACATCCACGATGAAAGATATGCTGATGGTCGTGTAGGAGTGGCGTGGAACAAAGAAGGTATTGACTATGTCAAGGATGTTGTATTCACGGACTTAGAGTTAACGACTTTGAAAAATGTCTTTGATAAGCCAACAATCAAACCGCATTTTCCCGAACTTCTTTTGCCATTATACGAGATCGCCAACGGACTCAAGAAAACGAAAGAAGCCTTGCCCTCCTCACCGATGAACAAAAGCAGCTATTGAATTTGACTGAACAATAATAGACACGATTAACTATTAACCATAAATAAAATGTCAAGAACAACACAACAAATCAATTTTCAACCGGGCGATATAGCCACAGTTGTACTCATGAACGGGATTGGTTACGTTACCAATACATCGAACCCATCCTTACCTATCAATTCCAATGGGGAACCGATAGAATGCGAATTGGTTCAGCATATTGTCGAGGCTGAAACCAATGTAACAGTATTCGATGATACGGATGAAAACACACCGCAAAGTGATAACGCTATCACATTCCTAGAATTTGAAGGCACAGCAGACGAAGAGACAGAGTTTTGGGGGTCAATACCGGTAAGACCTCACTAATGAAATGGATTGAATCCATAGTAGGGCTATTGGCATTCGCCGCCGTGGTATTTGTTTTTCATTCGGATAAAACAGATGCTGAGTATTGGTATTATATCCATGATCGGGTAATCTATCTCTATTGCTTTGTGATGACATCGCTATGGTGTTTGACGAGTTACCGAATAGCGTATAAGGATAGATCATTTGCGAATAAAGTACAACTGTACTTATCCGGCGTGTTCTCCTTTGCAACCGCATGGAACCTGAAAGATATACTCATTGGAGATCCATACAGTACATCACAATCCGAAATCGTATTTGGAATTATTTTATTAGTCATTTTTTTAACCCTTATAAATGCAGCCTACTCCCGACACACATAGCCTTTGGATTGAAATGTTCAATAAGTTCATGGAGAAAGCTCTAGTGATAGGGGTATTCATATTCTCTATGCTTGCCAAGTTATACATCATGGTCACGGATCCACGTAAGACCTCGAAACTTGAAAAACTCTTAAACCTGATCCTAACCGGGTTCGGGAGTTCATTGGTGATCTATTGCCTATGCTTCATGAAGCTACCCATGTGGCTATTTTGTTCCATTGGTGGATTCAGTGGCATAGTAGTAACCCCCATTGCGCTTGTTCTTTCCCGTGAAATAACACCATTCCTAAACATATGCGCTGAAGGGGTAGAAACCTTGGCAAAAAAATGGTTCTCAAAAAAGAAATAGTAAAATGAAAGACTACATCAGAAACCTACTCGCTATCATTTGGAGCCTTGCCGCAATTGGTATGCTTGCCTATATCCTTGTGGAGCATGGCGATCAGACAGAGATTCTAACGCTAGTCATTGGGATTAATGGAGGGACCATTGTAGGCGGTCTATTCGGGTTCTACTTTTCAGCATCTCACAATTCAAAACCGCAAATAAATAATTCACCAAAAGAACCGACAAATGAGCCAACCACTTAAGAACCTTCCACCGGAAGTAAAGGACGAAATTATCAAGGCAGGGGAGGAAGTCTTAGAGGATTACTCGAAGACCGATTCAACTACTAACATGGGCGCAATTCTTCGGAAGATAGCTAAAGTAGTGCGTCGGTTCCTGCCATTTGCGAAATACGTTAAAATCAATAAAAATGCCAAAATTTGAAAAAGTTGTAGATAAACAACAGTTCCAGCCTGACTATTTATTCGATTGTCCCGGTTGCGGGAATAGCCATGGAGTTTGGACCTCTTCGCCAAATCATAATGGTGCGAAATGGAATTTTAATAACGACATGAATAAGCCTACCGTAAGTCCCTCTATTGTAGTCCACGGCGAGAAGAATAATGTGATTTGCCACTCATACATATCTAATGGAATGATTCAATTCCTAGTTGACTGCACTCACCACCTTGCCGGGCAAACAGTTGAATTGCCTGAGATAAATCAATAAATCAATCAATAAAAAATAATCATGCCCACAGAAACAAAACTAACCACCGGCAAAGTAATTCCACCTACCGGAGTGGAAATGACACTTGGTTTGCGTTCCATCAATGTAGCACGTTCACAGCTCGGATGCTGCGAAATACCCAAGGGAAGTAATTGGGGCAAGGATGTACAAAAGTACCTTGCATCGGTCGGGATTACATTCCCTGCATCGTGGTGCATGGCCTTTGTGTATTGGTGTACCGAGCAGGCTGCTAAAGAAATGAAGGTGGCCAACCCATTATTCAAAACTGGTGGTGTACTTGCTCAATGGAATAATACTAGGCCGATGATGCGAGTGAAGCAACCACAACCGGGAGACATATTCATTATGGATTTTGGGTCCGGGCACGGCCATACCGGATTCGTTACAGCGGTAAAAGGCGATCGTATTGAAACGATTGAGGGGAACTCAAATTCCGTTGGAAGCAGAGAAGGAATAGAAGTTTGCCGTAAGCCAGGAGGCCGTCCGATATCATCAATTAAAGGATTTATTCGGCTTACATAAAGATTTTCTTCATAGGTGTTTTTTAATTGGCCCGGCTGTTTCTACAGCTGGGTTTTTATTTATCTTTGTCATACATTGAATGATAAGGGCAGGTGGTAATAGCCATAATTCAAGTGTAGACTTAGTTACCATATACTACCCACTTAGCAGCAACTAGGTGGGTTTTTTATTTCAGTAATCCGGGAATTCAGGATAAGTGGATTTGGTGGTTGAAAAAGTGGTTTTGGCGGTTTTGGTGGACGGCCCGTCTTTATTGAGTTTGCGGCCTTAGTGAACCACCTCCATCCCTTACTGCACCACTTCGATTCTCTTAGTGAACCACTACGATAAGTAACTGGGTGTAACCGGTTACGCGGTGGTTACGAATTTAAAACATTAACAACCCTGCACTTTGTTAGAGTTGTTAATGTTAAGGACAAATTAAAAACCGCACCAAAAGAT
>Ga0228700_1000369_pt1 | contig 41954 bp, 64 predicted proteins | sample McNCre317_Aug_MG_FD_178019 | JGI IMG/M metagenome (GOLD analysis project Ga0228700, IMG submission 178019) | Freshwater microbial communities from McNutts Creek, Athens, Georgia, United States - 3-17_Aug_MG | ecosystem: Environmental > Aquatic > Freshwater > Creek | place: USA: Georgia...
GTCGTAGCCGCGCAGGTAGGCGTCGGCAACCGCCTGAATTTCGACGCTCGTCGTCCAAACGGACTCGGTGCCGTCTGTGACGCGCACTGCCGAGTCATCGCGCTCGGTGCTGGTGAAGGTGATCGTGCTCATGGTGCTCTCCGGTGGTGTTGGCTGATCGGTGCAGCGGCTCGCGCCGCACTGAGCAGCCAGCCCGCGAGGGCTGGTGCTGACTCATACCGACCTGACTTCGACGGTGTTTCCGCCGAACTCGTCAGCACGCTCAACCATATCGGACCAGTCGCGGTATCCGGCATCGCTGGCGAATGCATCCTGCGCCTGCTCGACCGTTTCGGCCGACCATTCGCCGAAGTCGATGCCATTGGCGCTGAAGTTGAAGGTAGTGGTGGCGGTCATGGTGTCTCTCCTGTTTGCGGGTCTTGCCTCGTGCTCAACCCATGACTGCAGTGTATCACTGTGGTGATACGTGTCAACAGGTAGAGCGCAAAAAGCCCGCGCGCGGCGGGCCGGGTTGATGCATCTTGGTCAGGCGGACGGCGTGAAGTAGTGGCACTCGCGCCCATCGACCCACGGCCGGACGAGCACGCGCACGCCAGGCAGCAGCCCATCGGGCAAATCCAGGTCTGCGAGGTAGCGCTGATGCAGCGCACACTGAGATCGGCGCAGGCACGGCCGCGAGGTCGGGTCGTCTTGGCTCGGCAGGCCGGCGCGGCAATGCTGGGCCTGGGGGGCAGTCTGCGCGCTCGGGCGCTGCTGGCAGGAGCTGAAATTGCGGCTGCTCATGATGCGTCCTTGGCGACGTTGCGCAGCCGCTGTTCCAGCTCGGCCACGCGGCCGCGCAGCGCGTCACGCTCGGCGATGGCAATGTCCGCCAGTCCCTCGGCGGCGTCACATTGCTCACGCGCGTTTGTGATGACCCATGCCGCGATATCGGGCCACTCGGCCGGGGCGTTTTGATGCCAGTCCTTGAAATCGGCCGGCATGATGGCGGTCAGCGTCGCGCGCCACTTGTCCACCTCGGTGCGCAGCCGGTCACGCTCGGCGATCAGCTCGGCCATGCGCTGCACATGCCCGCCATCGGTCGGTTTGGTGCAGCTGTCGCACGTCGCCGGCATGCCGCAGCACACCGGCTCCAGGCCGCGCGATTTGTGCAACTCAGCCCGGGCGCGCTGCGCCTGCTCGATCTCGGCGCGGTGTGCTAGGCTGTTGATGATGTCGGTCATTTCGTCGCTCCTTCTGCCGGCTTCGCGCCGGCACAATTGCCACAGCACCAATGCAGCCCGCCCCAGCAGCGGATTTTTCTGCCGGCGCTTTGCGGGCGGTGCTGACCACATTTGAAACAGCTTATCGTTGCGCCGGCGCCGGTCAGCGGCGAGGTTCCGCGGAATGTCTGGATTCCGGTCGGTGCGTGGCCGGGCTTGCTTGTGCCGGCGTGTCGAAGCGGGTTGCTCATGTCGTCACCTGCAGTTTGTTGCACTTGTCGATGACCAGCGTTGCCGGCCGGCTCAGGCTCATCAGTGTGTGACAGCTGATGACGCTGATTGCTAGAGCAGCGATGATGATGCAGCGGCTCATGCTCCCGGCTCCCACTGGCTGTAGCCGAGCGTTTGCCAGCACGTGGCACACGGCTCATGCGTTGCATGCACAGCGATGTGCTCGCACGTATTGCAGCCGCGCTCGACATCCGGCGTGGGTGGCGCAGTGTCGTCAAAATGCAGCGGGTTCGGCTGCCGGCAGGCGCTCGACTGGTGGCCTGATCGGCCGCATCTGATGCATTGCTTCACGGCGTCTTTCTCCTTGCGATGTGCGGCCAAATAGCCGATAGGGTGTCCAGCCTCGGGTTGGGGTTGTCGCTGTACCGCAGCCGGCGCACCGTCTGAAACGGCACACCAGACCTGTCGGCCAGCCCTCGCATTTCGCCAGCCGTCATGCCAGCCAGCTTTGCGCGCAGATCCGCTGCGCTCGGCGGTTTTGTTGCCATGCCCGACTGTATCGCATGCGACACTGATGCGCAAGCCTGGTTAGTGCATCATGTGACACGTTCGGCTGTTGACATGCCGTGCATGATGTGACACAGTGCCGACACGGCAGCAAGCCGGATGCACAGACGGAGAGACAGATGACGAGCGTGAAGATAATGAGCCGCTGGGACAGCGCAAAGGTGCTGTTCGAGCACGACGCCGCCGACGAGCGCATGTCCGCAGGGCTGTCGGTGCGCGACGCACTTGAAGAGGCTGCTGTCAGCGGCGCCAATCTGAGCGGCGCCAATCTGAGCGGCGCCAATCTGAGCGGCGCCAATCTGCGCGGCGCCAATCTGATCGGCGCCAATCTGAGCGACGCCAATCTGAGCGACGCCAATCTGAGCGGCGCCTATCTGATCGGCGCCAATCTGCGCGACGCCTATCTGAGCGACGCCTATCTGAGCGACGCCAATCTGAGCGGCGCCAATCTGAGCGACGCCAATCTGAGCGACGCCAATCTGAGCGACGCCAATCTGAGCGGCGCCAATCTGAGCGGCGCCAATCTGAGCGACGCCAATCTGAGCGACGCCAATCTGCGCGGCGCCTATCTGCGCGGCGCCTATCTGCGCGACGCCAATCTGATCGGCGCCAATCTGCGCGGCGCCTATCTGAGCGACGCCTATCTGAGCGACGCCAATCTGAGCGGCGCCAATCTGCGCGACGCCAATCTGCGCGGCGCCAATCTGCGCGACGCCAATCTGCGCGGCGCGAAGTGGTCCGATTCTATCGTCATCACTAGAGCACCGCTGCAAATCAGCGGCCTGCACTGGGACGTGACCATCCTGGACGGCTACATGCAGATCGGCTGCCAGCTGCACGCCCTGGCCGACTGGGGCGCATTCGGCGATGAGCAGATCGCAGCCATGGGCGGACGTGACGCGCTGCGATTTTGGCGCGCAAACAAAGCTGCGCTGCTGGCTCTTGCGGCGGCCGATGGCCGCGGTGTCCCGGCGCAGGCCGGTATCGAGGAGGCCTGAGCATGAGCCAAATCAACCATCTGCAGCGGCCCGAAATGGCAACAACGCCAGCCATTCCGACAGGCTGGAACAGCTTCAAGGCGTATGTCTATGTTGTGGCCTACAACGATCTCGGCGACGAGGATGGCTACGAATGGGCTGTCTACGTGCGCGGCGTTGACATCAGTGCACTCATGGAAGAGTGCGGAGCTGTCGAGCGCCCGCCGAAGTGGATTGACGAACTGGTGCTGGCCGACATCGAGCGGCGGCGCACCATCGAGGCGGACGACGCCGACGAGTTCGCCGAACTCGGCGGCATGCCGATCCCACCGACTTACTTCGACGCCATCGACGCGAGGGGCTGACATGCGCACCACTGAAATGCACCGCTTGGTCGGCGCCGAGTCGACCATCCGCGCCGAGCTGGAAGCCGCGCGCATCAAAAACCGGCAGCAGCCGGCCCCGGTTGGGCTTGACCTGCAGGGCCGCCGTGCCACGCGGCCGGCGCCGCTGTGGGCCGACACCGAGATCGAGCCCGACGACCGCATCGAGCTGGCCAACGGCCAGACGCGCAGCGCGGCCGAGGTCTATCACTCTGCAGATGTGCAGCGCGCCGCGTGCTGGCTGCGCATCCGCGCCGCACTGTGCGAAGCGGCGTGGTGGCTGGCCGTACCGGTCGCCACCGCCTGCGCCTACGCCCTGGCCAAGAACTGATCCCATGCCATCCAGGCCAACCGGCACGCGCATCGGGGTCTGGACTGGTGCCGGAGCACCCCCGGCGAGTGAAACGGCTCTGCACCGTGACAAATGCGCACGCAGCGACTGGCCCACGAGACGGGCTGCCATTGACAGCACAGGAGCAGAGATGACCAAGACGGGCAAGACGGCCGCACAGCGGCTGCAACGAGCGGCGCGGCTGCGTTCGCACATGCTGGCGCTGCGCGAGTTCGCGCGGATGTTTGGTGAATACGGCCCGGCGCCGTTCTGAGGTGGATATGACAAAAATGGATCTTTGGTCGCGCGCCTTTACGACCGACCCAGAAGCAGTCAAGCCGATCACTGGAAAGCAGTACAACGGCAACAGCCCGAAACCGTATTGGATTGTCGAAAGGCTCACGGCAGAGTTTGGCCCATGCGGGATCGGATGGGGCTTCTCAATCCTGAATGAACGGTTTGAACGGTTTGGCGATGGTGTCAATGCAGAGTCTTTGCATGTGGCTATCGTGAGATTTTGGTACGTCCTAGGTGGACAGCGTGGCGAGCTTGAGCAAATCGGGCAGACCAGAGCCAGCTACACGACAAGCAAGGGAAAATTCTTGGTTGACGAGGATGCGCCGAAAAAATCTGTTACTGACGCTCTGGTGAAATGCGCGAGCTACCTTGGGTTTGCCGGAGACATATTCAGCGGCCGATGGGATGACTCAAAATACATCGAAACAGCCGCACAAGAATGGGCCGACCGCAAGCGCGCCAACGACCCACGCCGCGCTGCGTGGCTTGAAGAGACGGTTGCAGCAATAAACTCAGCGCTGAATGCAGGCGAGTTGAAGCGCATAGTCGCAGAAGCTGTTGCAATCGCGAACGACAACAGCGACTCCGAAATGGTTGACAAGATCAACGCCGCGGCGAATGCGAAGGTTGCTGCGGCGAAATCAAAGGTGGCAGCATGAGCAGCACGCTCGCACTACTCGCGGCAGAGCACCGCGCCGCAGCTCAGACGCTGGCGGAGCTTGGCCTGGACGATCAGACGATGGCCGACACGCTCGAGGGCATGTCGGGAGATCTGGAGCACAAAGCGCTTTCTGTCGCGCATGTTGCCCGCTCGCTCGATGCTGATGCATCTGCGGTAGAGCAGTGGGCAAAAGACGCGGCCGAAAGAGCCAAGGCGATCCGCGCCCAGGCAGACCGGCTGCGCGATTACCTGGAGCGCTCGCTTGATCTGGCCGGGATCGAGAAGGTCGAAGGGCCGGGCGTGCGGATCAGCTGGCGCAAGACCACTGCGGTGCAGATCGAGGACGCGGCGCAGATCCCTGTCGATCTGATGCGCGTCAAGCCTGCGCCGGCGCCTGAGCCGGACAAGACAGCGATTCGTGAGGCGATCAAGTCCGGCCGTGAAGTGCCGGGCGCCCGCATCACGACCGGCCGCGCTTTGCAAATCAAATGAACAACCGACTATCAGCGCGCGAGCGCAAGCACCTGGCGCACATCAAGTCAATGCCGTGCAGCGTGTGCGGCAATGACGGGCCGAGCGAGGCGCATCACATCCGGCAGCATGTGCAAGCGCTGTGCATCCCGCTGTGTGCGTCGTGCCACCGCAACCCGCACAACGGGCTGCACGGCGGCCGGGCGATGTGGCGAGTGATGCGCATGGACGAGCTGGACGCGCTGGCAAAGACCATCGAGGCACTGGTATGACCCGTCAGACGTTCGCCCTGTACAACGCGCAGCAGGCATGGCAGGTTCTGCGCGACGCGGTGTGGCCGCTGGTCAAGTCGTTGACGATGGCAGAGCACCGGCTGACGCTGACGGTCGCAACAGAGAAGCGCAGCGACGCCCAGAACCGCATGCTCTGGTCGGCCCTGGGCGACCTGTCGCGGCAGATCACATGGCACGGTATGAAGCTATCCGCCGAAGACTGGAAGTGCATGTGTACCGCGTCCCTGAAGAAGCAGCGCGCTGTGCCTGGGCTGGACGGTCAGAGCTTCGTGGTGCTGGGCCAGCCCACTAGCACGATGACGAAAGCCGAGATGACAGAGCTGATCGACCTCATCCACTACACCGGCGCCGCGCATGATGTGCGCTGGTCGCCGGCATCAATCGCAGGAGAAACTGAATGAACCCCATCGACATCGCCGAGCAGCTGCGCAACATGCGCCGCCGCGCGATCCTGGTCTACCGCACCACGCCGGCTGGGCCGGTCTACGGCATCAACGGCACCACGGCCGACCTCGGAGTCCTGACCGATGCAGCCGACCTGCTGGAGCAGCAGCGTGCCGCCGACCAGACCACAAAGCTGCGCAAGGCGCTGACCGAATCAGCGGCCTGCGAAATGATCGAATTGATCGCCGAGCAGCACAAGCTCAAGGCTGACTTGGCCGAGCGGCGCTCCGCCGCCAGCGCGCCCAGCGCGGCGCCGGCCGGCGAGCCCGTCGCCGGTCCGGTGCAGCTGGACATCATCGAGCAGTACCGGATGCAGATGGCTGGCATCAGCACGGCGGCGCATGGCTACTGGAAGGCCGGCGACCCCATCCACCCGGACTACGACACGCCGGCGCTCCGCGACGTGGCGAAGCTCTGCGCGGACTACGCGCAGCGCAGCTCCGAACTCGACCAGCTGCGCGCCCGGGTGGCCGAGCTGGAAGCTGCCGCGCCGGCGCCGGCCGATGAGCCGGTGGCGTGGACTGACGCTGATGCAATCTGCAACGCGCCAGACGTTGATGAGGCGATTCGCACACTGCTGGACGACCAAACCGGCGACAACGCGGTTGAGGTCGTGCGCGCCATCCTGCGCTACGCCCAGCCAGCCGCAGCGCGGGTGCCGCTGACGGATGAGCAGATCGTCTCGGCGCTGCAGTCGTGTGATGCCGAAGACCACACGCAAGCCGGCTGGGTGTGGCGCCAGCGAATCAAGTGGGCTCGCGCCATCGAGCGCGCCCACGGCATCACGGCCACCAGCAAGGAAGGCGGTGCAGCATGAGCCGGTCATACTCAATCAAGACGCTGCGCGAGTTCCTCGCTACGCCGCACGTCCGATTGATGCAGCCGCGCCAGCACATCGCGGCAGCGCTGCACGAACTCGACATCGCCACGGCTGACCGCGAGCTGGCGTGGCGCGAACTGGGCGAGGCGCAGCGCCGCATTGCCGAGCTAGAGCAGCAGCTGAGGCTTCAGGGAAAATCATGAGCACGCCACGCAAGAAATACAAGCCACGCCCCGTCAGCCTGCACCCTGTGCGGGTTGCTGCCGATGCCGCTGCATATCTGACGCTCGCCGAGATCGAGGCAAATGCATCTGGTGTCGATGCAGCGGTGTCAGCTATCAAGGCCGCCACCGCCCGGCGCGAACACTGGCAGGCGCTGTTTGATGCACTCAATTTGATCGAGGCATTCGGACAGATGGGTAAAAAGCTTATGCCAGTCTGGCGCGAATGGCACTCGTCCGCGCAAGAACTATGCGTCACGATCACCGATCGCAGAAAGGGTGGCGTCATGGCCCTGCGCGCCGAAGAAATCAAGCTGTTGCAAAGCGTCGCAGACACGTGGCGCGAGATCATGACGCAGACGACGCGCGGGCAGTATCGGCAAGCCATCGACGTGGCAGAGCGCAAGATCAGGCAGGCGCTGCTGCGGCGCGACGACAAGATTACACGCATTGACTGCGAGCACGGCATATTGCGCCGCAGCTAAATCAACCAAGCTAAATAATGGCCTCCGTTAATAAAGTAATTCTGATCGGCCACATCAGCCACGCGATGCGCGAGCACGCAGGCCTATGATCAACACCAGCCCGGCTCAGGCCGGGCACAACCACGCGAAACCATGAGCAACCAACCGATTGCAACCCTCCCGATCGCCGAAGCCGTCGGCCTGATCCAGTACGTGTGCCACGAGGCCAGCAAGTCCGCCGGCTGGTGGCACGACCTGCACACCGGCGAGCCGATCGTCCAGCGCCCGCACGTCGTCGGCGAGAAGCTGTGCCTGATCCACAGCGAGGTGAGCGAGGCGATGGAGGGCCACCGCAAGGGCCTGATGGACGACAAGCTGCCCCACCGGCAAATGATCGAAGTGGAGCTGGCCGACGCGGTGATCCGCATCGCCGACCTGGCCGGCGCGCTCGGGCTCGACCTGGGCGGCGCCGTCGCCGAGAAGCTCGCCTACAACACCCGGCGCGCGGACCACAAGCCGGAGAACCGGCGAGCCGACGGCGGCAAGCAATACTGAGGAGGCGTCCCCATGGCATCCATCAACAAAGTCATCCTCATCGGCAACCTCGGCCGCGACCCCGAGGTGCGCTACACCCCCAGCGGTGCGGCGATCTGCAACGTGTCGATCGCCACCACGCGCAAGTGGAAGGACAAGAACTCGGGCGAGCAGCAAGAGGAGTCCGAGTGGCATCGCGTCGTGTTCTATGACCGCCTCGCCGAGATCGCGGGCGAGTACCTGAAGAAGGGCCGCCCGGTCTACATCGAGGGCCGGCTGAAGACACGCAAGTGGCAGAGCCAAGACGGGCGCGACAACTACACCACCGAGATCATCGCCGACAGCCTGCAGATGCTGGGCGCCCGCGACGAAGCCGCCAGCGCACCAGCTGCTGCGCCCAGCAGTGCGGCGCCGGCCAATGCCGCCACCCAGGCGCCGCGCCCGCGCGCCGCGGCGCCAGCGGCAGCCGCGCCGGCCGGTGGCGACGGCTTCGATGACATGGAGGACGACATCCCGTTCTGAAAACTGCTGTTAGGCCCTGGTGGCCGGAGAGGATGATGATGGCAAAGCACTGCCAAGGATGTAGCCACCCAACGATTTGCGACAGCCACGGCTGCGGCGAAGACGTGGCGCAAGCCAACAAGGCCCACCGCGAGAAAGCCCGCGCCGATGCGCGCCAGTTGCAGCACTGCGCGATTGCGGTGAGCGACTGGCTGGCCGGTGGCTGCGATGTGCACGACATACCGCGCCCGCATATTGCGGTGCTGGTGGCATGGGCCAAAGAAACGACCGCTGAGGCGGCCAGCCTTGGGGCCTAACGTTGCAATTAACCTGCCGCCGTAGGCGGTCAGGTTGAATTGCGTGTTAGGCGTGTGGTGGAGAAACGAGAGGAACTATGAGTAGCGCTTACGGACACCTTGCACAAGTGCGCGACCGGACGATGGCCGAACCGCACCACCCGCAGAAGCTGGTGAATGTGCGCTTGGACTACCTGGATGCGGTGATGCAGCACTACGTGGAGCTTGTCACCGACAACGCGACGCGCCGCGTGTTGAGCGATGCGCTGACCCAACAAAAGGGCGAAAACGCGGTGCTGGCCGGCCTGCTGCGCGACTGCGACGCGGTGCTGGCAACGATTGAAGCCGACGACAGCGACGAAGCCGAGAAGGTGCGCGACCTGCGCATGGCGCTGGCTTACGCGCTGGACCCGTACAAGCGAGAAGGGGCACTGCTGTGATGGACCTGACAAATAAGGCCGCCGCCTACGCAAACGCGCTGGACAGTGACATGGCCGCCCAGCCGTGGCAGCAGGTGCGCGACGGCAAGTTGTGGCGCGGGTACGTGGGCACGATCTACGGCTGCCCGATGGCAACGGACAACGGCACCACGTTCGACACCGCTGCCGCCGCGCTGGCGAATGCCGAACTGTTCCGCGAGCAGTGCCGCGAGATTCGGCGCAAGGCAACTGGTGGCGCACCTGAACACGCCTAACTTGTTGTAGATGGACGGCCGCGTCTCATGACGCGGCTGATCGGATTCGACAACATGGATGACGATATCCCGTTCTGATCAACCACACCGGGGCTACGGCCCCGGCCCATGACGACAGCGCCAGCACCGCCTGACGCTGCCGCGATGGGCCATCCCGGGTTAGGCCGGGGTCTGGGGTCAACCTCTCCACCGGAGGCGAAGCCAGAAAGAACACACCGCGCCTGCCTTGCATCGCGGCCCCCATCATCAAATCGCGAGGGCGGCAGATCATCTGCGGCGGCATCACGCGGCCGGGGCGCCCTCAAAAAAAACAGCCGCCGCGTGGGTGGCTGAATCTCACTTGGCGTGAGCACAGGGAGGAGACAGGCTGCAGTGTATCACGGCTCAACCGGAGTCAGGCAGTGATTTGTGAGTCTATCGCCGCTCGGCGTGCTGTAGCTGATGGCAATGCGGTACGTGGTGCCGCCGACGCCGCCGGCGCAGCGCCACGAGATCACCGATCCCGTCACGGCAGGCTGCACAGTGATGATGCTCGCCGCGCCCGGATCTGCGGCACCGGAGTACACCGACACGTTAGCGACGGGATTGCTCGGCGTCGGCGTGACGCGGCTGACGTCGAGGCTGTAGGTAATGGTCTCGGACGCCAGGCGCGGACGGTACTGTACAACGTGCTCAATGCTCATAGTGCGTGCCCTGTGTAGTCGCGCGGCTGCGCATGCCCGATTGTCGCCCGCTCGGCTGCGGCCATCGAGCCGCGGCGCTCGCCGGCCATGCAGATGGTCACCCGGGCTGCCGCAGTCGCCGATGTCGCGCGAGCCTGGGCGATTGCCAGATGAGTGACGGACACGGCCAATTGTTGCGCATCGGCAACGATGCCGGCCGATGTTGCAACGAGATCGTCCAGCAGCGCCGCACATGATGCTGACACACCGACCGCGCCGGATGCTGATGCGCCAATCTCGCCGATGGCCTGATCTGACGCAGCCGACACAGGCGTGCCGCCCACGCCAACTGATTCGACCGCGCCGAGGATCTGGTCTGATGAGCCGGCTACAGGCGCCGTGCCAGTCGATGCCGCACCGATCTGGCCGATGGCCCGGCTTGCGAATGCCGACACCGCCGCAGACCCGACGCCAGCCGACACCACTGCACCGACCGACAGCGCCGACGATGCCGCGATCAGCACCGAGCCGGCAGCTGCGCCACCGACTGCACCGAGCGTCACCGAGCCAGTCAGCCCGCCAGACGCCACCGAGCCGGCCGCGACCGATGCGACTGCGCCGAGCGTTGCCGATCCCGACGCGCTGACGCGCACGCCGGCCGAGCCAACCCCGGTTACCGCTCCGAGCGTCGCCGCGCCTGATGCGGCCGCCGCGGCCGCCGCTGTGCTGGCGCTGCTGATCGCGCCGAGCGTCACCGCCTGGAGACCCTTCACCGCCGCAGCGCCGGCAGCGGTCTGAGTCACTGCGCCAAGGGTTGCAGCGCCAGAGCCGGCCACGGCGGCACGCGCAACAGCCGAGCCGGTCAGTGCGCCGAGCGTGACAGCCGACGTGCCGGTGACGCCGCCCGCCAGCTCGCCGACCGCATACCCTGCGGTCCAGTAGCCAGTGACGGCATAGGTCGCCATCAGTTATCCGTTTCGACGTACAAGCCGAACATCGTCAGCCCCGTCACGCTGCTGGTTCCGCCGACGCTGTGGTACGCACGGGGGCCGCAGGCGGTCGTGATCGTGAGCAGGTCAGTCGTCGCCGTGCTGGAAAACGTCGCGCCGGTCGTCTCATCGACCAGCTGCACCGACAGCGATGCACCGCCAGCCGGGGCGAAGATCATCACCGAAAACGGGCCGCTGCGGTCTGCGCTCGGGCGGGTCATGCCGGTATTGACTTTCGTCGCCGTTCCGGTCGCGTCGTTGAAATACAGCTGCCAGTTGGCATCCGCCGCGTCATACCCAGCGCCAACAATGTCCGTCAGCGTCGATGGATCAACATCAGTAGGCGCAGCGGTCGCGCCAGCCATGCCGCAGAAAAACCGTTGCGTCGTCACGCCAGTGGTGCCGGTCGCAGGAGCCACGCGGGCAATCATGTGATACCCGTCCGTGCCTCGATAGACGTTGGTCGCGATGCGGTAGCCTGCGACGGCCGTGGTTGATGCGGTTGTCTGCAGGTAGTCGACGCGCGTGGATCGCGTGTGCAGGCTGGTCGTCGCGTAGTTGGCGGCCGTGGCTGTGCCGGTTGCAGTCAGGGCCGCCGCGCCGATGGCGCTGATCGTTGCGGAGTTGGCCGCTGGCCGCCACTGCGCCCAGCCGTTGCGCGCGAGGTGCGGCTGCAGGCTGGTCGTCAAGCCGGTGGCGATCCGAAACGCAGGGATGTACCGACCGCCAAGCAGCTTTGCGAAAACGTTGATGTGACCAGTCGGCGGCGCTGGTGGCTCGCTAGCGTGCCCCGGCAGAGTCAACGTGTTGTTTTCATCGTCCCAGATGTCGATGCTGACGCCCGTCCAGTTGGTCGCGCTGGTAGCAATCAGGTCAACCGCGTTGCCCGGTGGCAGCGTCAGCGGCGTGTTGATCACGCCGTCGATCGACTGCCCCACGGCCGGGTAGACCTGCACTGCGTTGGCGGTGTGGTTGACGATCGTGCGCGTCAGACCGGGGTCTGGCGTGCCGAGGATCACGCCGGAACCGGCCGAGCTGGTCGTGATAAATGCCACCGTCGACGCAATCGCCGTTGCTGTGCCCTGCGTTGTGCCGGCAGCCGTCACCGCGGCTGAAACGGTCGTGTTGAGCGCCGACCAATTGGCGTCGACCTCGGCCCAGGTCAGCTCGGCGCCTTTGCCGGTGCGGGTGGTCAGCGTCGGCATGGCATCAGGCGTTCGGGGCTGTCAGCGTCTTGCTTGTCACGCTGACCGTCTGCGCGCTCGCAATGCTGGTGTTGTCCAGGGTCATTGCGCCGCCACCACCGGTCGCGGTGATGTCGCCCTGTTCGTGACAGGTCGTGCCGGCACTGTCGACGATGCGGTAATAGCCCGCCGTGCCGGCCGCCGACGCACTGGCCGACCATGTGCCAGCGAGCACCTTGGTGCCGCCACTGGCTGCCGCCATCCAGTCGGCCGGCAGCGTCATATCGACCAGTAGTGTGCCGGTTGCCGCCGCCGCAGGATTGGCGGGCATCGCACCGGTATAGATGCGCAGCTTCGCCGATGCGCCGGCCGCCGTTTCGATCGCGTCGAGCATCGCATTGCGCGCCAGGACGCCGAGTTGCAGAGTAGCCATTTTGTGACCTCAGTCAGTCAAGGGTGATTGTAGCGACAGGGTACGCGTGCCGGCCGCTCGGCTTGCGCTGGGTGCTGCGTGTCGTGGCACCAGATCATGAAGCAGCAGAACAGATACAGCCAAAATCGCCACATTACTGCCACCTGCGCCAGATCGGCAGCTCAAGCACCGTCAGCAGCACGATGGCCGGCAGCGCGATCAGCGCCGGCAGCAGCTTGCGGGCCAATCTACTAGTCAACATGGAAGTTGGTTGTCTCATAGAACATCGTCACCAGCTCGCCCATACCAACCACATCGCGTAGGCACTCGGGCGCGCGACGATCACGCGCCCACAGAAACAGCGCTGCTGCGCCGCATGCAATTAGCACTGCATAGAGCGGGTCAAATGCGTCCGCAGCGGGGTCGAGCGGGGCAGCTGCCGCGAACAGGCCGGCCGCGAATCCGACCGAGCCCCAGATGGCGCGCTTTGCCGGCACCCATTCCCCAATCCTTGCCAACTGCACGATGATGAGGATGCCATGCGTGCGCGCCAGCAGCAGCACGCCCAGCGCGAGCAGCACGACGGCTGACAGCCAGCACAAGATTGCTCCAAGGGCAGACATATGGATCATGGCTGTGCCCCTTTCCGCAATCGCTCAAGCAGTCCCGGAAGCACGATGTATGACCCAAACCCAACACCGCCCGGCGTGCACCACTCAGGCAGACGCTGCAGCCATTGCAGCACGGCGGCCAGCGTTGGCCAGTCGGTCAGCGTGGCGTGATCGAGCGTCACGACACTGACCGCGCCGATCACACCGAGCGACACGCTCGACCCGACGCGGCCGAGCAGCACCATTGCCCATGCGACCAACTCGCGGTCGCCGCGCTGCTCATATGCAGAGCAGAGCAGTGCCAGCACGACGCCGATGCCGGCTGCGATCAGCTGCAGCGGCGTCGGCAGGGTGGCGACGCACCCGGCCGTTGCGCCGGCTGCGCAGGCTTTGGCAAGCGTTGATGCCGGCAGCATGGCGTATCACGCCTTTGCCAGCCTGCTGCGCAGGTACGCGCACTCAAGTGCCAGCGCTTCTTCGTACCGGATGCCGTACTGATCACCGGCTCGCTTCACCAACTTTTTGCGCTTGAGCGGCGATCCATTTTCATCAAGTACATGCAGCCCATTCTCATCGATTACGTCCTCGTCGACATAAACATCATCCCATTTGTCATGGCAAAGGATGCTGATTGCAAACGGGTCAATCCCACGCGCTTCAAACGCATCTTTGACGCGCTGCGCGATAAGGCCGACGTGCCATCGTGCGCCATCGCCTTTTTCTTGCGCAGAGTCCCGGAATTTAAACCGCACATATTTGACGTCACCCCACGCATCAAGCCATTCCTGCGGGATTTCTTCTATATCTTGCTTTGCGCGCTCGTCGGAAGTGTTAATTGCGCCAGTTGCCGCGTAAACGGTGGACCATCGCAGCGCGCCAGATCCGAGTGTGTATTGATTATCAGCGGCAGGCTCAAGGACTTTGCCGGTGCGGAAAAATATTAACTGGCCGTTGCCACTCGTGATTGTGTATTGAGCGGCAGCATCCAATGCAACACCGGTTGCACTTATAAAACCAAGCCTCGCACCAGTTGCATCAGTGAAATACTGACTCCCCTCAACATTAATCCCAACGCCAAGCCGGCCTTTTGCCTCAATGCCTGCAGCCGATGCGCCGCCAATTTTCCCACCAGTATTGACAATCCCGTTTTTGATGCGGACAAGCTTTGTAAGGGTTCCCGTTATTAGACCACTTGTGTCCCCAACCACAAACGCGCTGTTTGTGTTTGCTGTCAGGACAATATTCCCGCCGACATTCTGAACAATATGACTGCCGGAAACAAACAACTCGCCTCGATCAATATAAATGCAACTACCGGTTGTGTCTCCCGGGATCATTTTGCAACCGATCACGTTCAAGTGTCGAATTGCAGGGCTATCGTAATAAATATTGTATTGCCCAGGATTCGCCTCGAAGTGCGTGCCGATCAGCGTAACTTCTCCGGCTCCATTCGGAGAGCCTGAAAACTCGCAGACCTTGACGCCATCTGTGGAGTTACCAGAAATATTGTTGCCTTCGATCTCGCAGCCAATCATTGTGATTGCGCCGTAGTCGAAGTTCATAAACTTCACAGCTTGCACATTGGCGGTAAGATTGCATTTGAAGAAATGCACATCATTCGGCGCAAAAAATCCTAGGAAGTCAAACCAAATGCCAATCTGCGAATTATGGAAGCCGCACTCGATGAACTCCGATATAAGGCAGCCTGACCCATCGATTGCCTTGTAGAACCCCGTGATATACACATGGTTCATCGAGTAGTCAGCGCCGTACATCTTGACGCCAACAGAATTCAGATTTGTTTTACCGGGGCCAACAATCGAAAAATCACTGATGTTTAGGTGGATGCGATACGACGGGGCCGGAGACGGCAGGGCGGCGTCGCAGTCAAAAACAACGCCATCATGTGATGCCGTAATTGTCGACTTGTTGCCTTTGATATTGAGGCCATTGCCAAAGTTTCCCTTGACGCTTATTGGCCCATTAATAGCATAATTCCCGGTTGGAAACTCGATGCAGTGCACATTTGAATTGGCCTTTGCGTAGGCGATTGCTGCGTTGATCGCCGATGTCGTCAATGCCGCATTTGTGCCATCGCGGTAGGCGCCAAAATCCAGGACGCTGATTACCTCGCCAAGCTTTGACGCAACCGTTCGCCCAATTGCGCCAGCCGTACTATAACCGACGAGATCGGCGCCCTTGCCGCTGGCAGTGCTGGGCAGGTCTTGCGCCAGATTGTCATAAACCCATCCGGCGCCACCAGCATCAGGATTGGTCGTATTGTTGTCGACCGTGGAAATCCATTTGCCCTGACCGGTCGCGGGCAAAACAACCGCGCCAATCGGATAGCCGCCGATTGCCGCGGAAAATGTTGCGTCGCGCTTGTAGCTTCCGCCCGCCTGAAGATATTGCAGAGCGGACGAAACGAAATTCAGAACGCCGTTGAAGTCCTTCCGCGCGGGCGGGATGCCGCCAACAGCTTTTGCCGTCTCCGTGATGACCGGCCATCCAATATCCCAGGACGGCTGCTCAGGCGAGGTAACACCCGCTGAATTTGCAGCCGGAAGCCGAGTCGTGCCGGTGCCAGCAAAAGGTTGCGGGACTTTGGCCGGGGCGTTAGATTGCAACATTGCTTAAACCTTTTCCTAGTGGGGCAAGCCCGAAACCTTCTGAGTCCGACGCAAACCCGAATGTGGGCTGCGGCAGAGACTGAAATTGCTGAAGAACACCGGCCGGCCGTGGGAATACGCCATCAGTGCTGAACAAGTAGGTGTCAGATGGGCTTGGCTCGAAAAGCAGCGTATAAACCAGCCTCATGTCACCAACATCATGCACGTATGCACCGCCATCTGCCCCGTACATGATTGCCAACGCGCGGTTGATGTTGGCGGCGCTGCAATCGGTGATGTTGACCAGCGCTTTGATCATCAGCACGCGGCGGTATTGCTCATCCCCAAGCGGGACGTATTGCGTTGCGCCACTGCCTGGGGAGAATGCCTCCCCGCCGAACACTTCCGCATCGGACGAATATCCGAAGAAATCAGCATTGGCGGGAGCCGCAACGCTGCGGCCGATACCAAGTATCCGGCCCCAGATATCGAGGGCAAAACCTGCCGCTGTCGAGATATCCCAGACTTTTTGCAGGATGTCCGTCGAGATCGTAGCCGGGTCGATAGCACCGTTAAACGCCTCAATGATGCCTGACAGCGTGGGACTGTTGGCATACTGCGAAAGGATGGTGTCGCTGTAGTTTTGCATCAGATCAGCGCCACAGTGATATTTCCGCCAGCAATTGCCGGAAGTTCATCAATCCCGAAGCTCAAGGATTGCTGAGTTGCAGCGCCGGCAGACCATCCCATGCCGATGGATGAGATTTGAATGAACTGCGACGCGCTGGCAACTGCGCCGTAAAACCGCCCGCTGTAAATCTGACCGCCAATCCGCGCGCGTTGACCGCCATCGGCACCTGAAAACGCGGAAAGAATCGCAGCCTTCACCAGATCAACAATATTGGACGGCAGGCGCGTATCGTTGACGATCTGCACCAGGAAATAGACCGGCTTCGCTGAGGGAATCAAGAACGTGACCGGATAGACGGGCTGCGAACTCAAAAGGCTCGACGTGTCCGCGACGTTTACGGTCGTGTTGCCAGCGTACCCGCAGCCAACAGGCTTTTTCGCCCAGATCGCCTGGGCGATGTCGGCCGCCGTGCCGCCTGCCACGCTGACGCACACCGAATGGGCTGGGATGCTGTAGGAGGTGGCGCCGTAGGTAATCGCCGCACCGGTCGGGTTGTCGATCACCAGGACATCGACGACGTTCGGGACAGACCAGGCCGCCGCACCAATGGCGGCCGTGCTGCTGTGGGCATTGCCCGCGACGCTGGCCTGGCGGCGCAGCTCGAATGCGTTGCGCGATTCTTCTTCGCTGCCGATCGTGCCATCTGTCAGGTTGTCGACGGACTCCCAGCCGATGACGGCGGTGATGATCGTTGTCAGCGTGCCGGCAGGGCAGGCAATCGGGCCATGCATCGTGGCTTGGAACGATGCCGACGCCGAGCCATCAAGGCCGATTTCAACAGCCGCCGTCAGCGCGTACTGCACACCGTTCAAGTCCTGCGCCAACGCGCCGGCCGGGATCACCGCACCAACTAGGCCGCGCACTGTGGCGAGTACAAGCGTGCCCGTTGAGCGCACGCGGTCGATGTAGTAGAGGCGGCCGATCGCGTCCTGAAATGCTCCCGTCGCGGTGTCCGGATCGAGCTGATTGATCAGCAGCGCAATCTGCGAATAGGCATCGCCGATGATGGCCGCCATGCTCTGCGCGAGCTGGCCCTGAGGCGTGCTCAACTGCATGTTCAGGCCGCCGCCAAATGCTGCATTGATGTCGGCCCAGACGCCAGACAGGATGTCTTGCTCTGCCGGCACCACGACGCCGGTAGTGGTGATCTGGATTGGGGGGACTGCGGTGGTCATGAAAGCGTGACCCCGAGGGCCGTGTTGTTGACGTCGACAACCTGCAATTGGCCCTGCGGCACGCGGCCGGTCAGGTCGGTGAACACCATCTGCGCGCCAACGACATCAGGGACAGTCTGCGCCGCATCGGTCAGCACCTGCTGCACGTACTGCACCGGTGGGTACTGCCCGAGGACTTGAGTCCAATACGGCACCCCGACGCTCGTGTCATACCAGCACTCCCCCGCAAACGTCCGCACGGCCGATGCAACATCCTGGGCGGTCGCGTAGCTGCTCGATGCGACCGCGATGTTCCCCGATGCATCAAGCACCAGATCCCACGCGGTCTGATCCAGTAGCAGCGTTGTCATATTGGAGGTGATGTAGTGGACGATCCAACGGTATGGACGTGATTATGCACGCTGGCGCCCTGTGCTGTCACATCCGAACCGAATGCACCTGAGCCGCCTGCATTCACATCGCCGGACGTGTCAATATTGCCGTTGACGGACAAATTGCCGTTGATGGTGGTCGGGCCGTCGATCGTAACGGCAGGGGCCTGGATGTGTACCGCATGCGGGCTCAGAACCTCGATGCCGCCCGCATGGAACCTGACAAATTGCGTAGGAGCGGCGCCAATGATCGTGTGCAGGTACACCGCATCGCTCATGTCATGCCGTCGCCGGCTGCCGGGCGGCGCTTCGCCGGCGCTGGATTTGACTGCGCTGATGTCGCGGTCGCACACGGCAATCAGCCCGATGTCGCCCGCCTGCGGGTCACAAATCACCGCATTGCCGCCGCCCTGCTGCCGGAGGTATGGCACGTTGTAGATGGTGGCGTGCGGCCACGCTGCGCCGCTGCCGTCTACCTGTTGTACAAGCGGCAGCACATCAACTCGGCCGACCGGCCCGGCCCCTCCTGCCACGGTACAGGCCATGACGCGCACAGGCATGCAGGTACGCACGCGCGAGATCATCGACGCGACCAGGAACTGCAGCTCGGCCAGGTCGTTGGCGCTGGCCGATGGGTCGCGCGTGCTCAGGAACTGGTCAGTTGGCGGCATAGAGCGACGAATCAGAAAGCTGGATTGTCGACCACCACGGGCCGCCCGGCATCAGCGTTGACAGCTCATGCCGCAGGCTGCGCGTGTACCAAGTGCCGCACGCCTTTTTCACTGCGCTGGTGACGTTGACTTTGCGCCCGATCAACACGTCCGGGCTGAACTCGGCTTTGACCACAATCCCGGTCGGCGTGAACGCGGGATAGCCGATCAACCCGGATGCCGGCGACAGGTCGAGAACCTGCCCATCACGCGGCGAACCGCCCGGCCAGATTGAGATCGTTTTGCCTTCGATGCTGATGCCGATCCGCGCGGCATCGGCAATGGTGTGGATTTGGTCGAGCGCCGATCCGCTCAGGTACTGGTCGGACAGTTTGGCGGTCACGCCAGCATCCTGGATCGTGTAGCCGAGCGGTTCAGCAATGGCCTTGATCATAGCCGCAACGTCGCCGCTTCCCTGGGTGCTGGTCGCTGCTGCAGGCTGGATGCGGTGAATGAACCCTGACTGCGCCGAAACGTTGAAACTCACTTCGGGCGCTGCGCCGTAATCGACCACAGCGGCAAAGATCGTGCCCTCAAACACCTGCCGCAGCCGGCTTGTCGTGTCGCCCGCAAACACCGTCACCGAGTCGCCACGCACGGCAAGCGCATTCATGCCACTGGTGCTGTATGCATCCATGTCGGACAGCTTCATCCCCCACACTCTGAGCTGCAGCATGGATGCAATCTGGTTGCCGCCCGCGCCCTCAATGATGGCCTCAGCCCGGTGCCCGAGTAGATCCACCGTGCCGGCCGACTGCCCCGAGAACTGGATGCGCAGCGCACGCTGGCGGTAGGTCACAGGTCCGACTCCTCGAGGTAGACCAGCTGCCACCGATCGCCCAGGCCGGAGTAATCCGGGGTTGATGTGCCTTGCGTGTCGATCACGGCCAAGTCGCCGACAAATCCGCGATAGGGCCGGCGCACCAGCCGGACACGATCAAGCGCCAGTTTGCCGGTGATGATGGGGGTGCCATTGCTCACGAGATCAACCAGCATGCCGGCGGCGATCTGGCGCATCGTGATGGTCACGGACTGCTGCGCCAACGTGGTGTTGATCGTCTGGGCCGGTACGGCCTGGAGCGGGATCACGAGCATCACTGCACCCCCGTGAGCTTTGCCGCCTGCGAGGCGGTGGGCGCCTCGGCCTTGACCGCACCGCCAGACACCATTGGAGCACCGGCAGGCTGTGCGGTCTGCGTGCGCTCGGCCGTGGCGGTTTCGGCCACCTCCTGAAAGCTCGCCGAGACGGTCAACATGGTGACGCCGGATTTGCTGGTGCGCTGGAAGTCATACCCGACCAGAGCAAACGGCTTGTAGACGGCATCAGGCGTGACGATCGTCGCCAGTTTGACACCATCTTTGAGCTTCGCCAGGGCGGACAAGAACGCCTCGCGGGTCTGCTTTCCCGTGCCGATGCCCGTGCCGACTCCTGAGCCGGTGCCTGCGCAGGTCATGACGATGTGGAGATCAGCCGGGGCGCGCACTTTGTTGTAGCTGCTGAACCCGCCGCCCTCGACCGGATACGTGCTGATCTTGGCTTCGCCTCGGTATTCCAGCGACAGCACGGCGTCAGGCTGCAGCAGCGTCGCCCCGGATTCGTCCAAGATCTGCCACGAGCGTTGCTGTGCAACCAGCCCGAGCGCCTTGATGCCAGATGCGGCGCTGACGACCTTCGCCGCCGCCTGGCTTGCTGCGTTGTACCCGGCCCGGTTGAGCGGCGGCACGCCCGGCAGCTTGGGGACGTTTGGGAATGGGATCAGAGGCATCAGCGCATCCCCATCGACGCGGCCTGCAGCCGCTGGTTGCTGGCGAGACTGTCGCCGATGCTGCGCGCGATGCCGGGCGCATCAGTGGCGCGCGTCTGGATGTTGAGGGTCTGGATGTTGGTTTCCGAGCGGACTTGTGAACCGCTGAACTGCTGCCCACCCAGGCCGACGAACTTGCGCCAGTAGTCGGCGGTTTCGGCCGGAGCGCGGGCAAGCCCTTGGCGGTCGACGTTGCCCTGACCCCAGTTGTAGGCCGAGACGGCCGACATCATGTCGCCGCCGTAGCGCTTGAGCAGTTGGCCAAGGTACTTGGCCGCAGCGGCGGATGACTTGCCGAGGTCGAAAGTGTCTTCCCGGCTCATGCCGAAATCTTTCGCGGTATCCGGCATGAACTGGAAGTGCCCAGTTGCTCCGGCGCCGCTTACCATGTTCTTGCCGCGCCCCGATTCGATCTGCCAGATGCGATCCAACGTCCCAGGCGGTAGGCCGTTGGCCTTTTCCAGCTCGGCGAACTGGGCCGGCGATGCCGCAGCCGAGCCAGTAGGCGCAACAGTGGCCGCAGCGCGAGCAGCCGGCGCCGGACCCTTGCCATTCGCGGCCAGCGCCGCCCGCGCCTCGGTGTTGCCGCCGTAGGCCAAGAACTGCGCGACCTTTTCGCCGAGCCAGTCGCCGACCTTGGTGCCGACCAGCTTATCTCCCAGTTTCGAGAACCAGCCGAACACATCGCCTATCGCCCGGGCGATTGCGTTAAATCCGTTTCCGACTGCCCCTAGGAAACTGCCGATTTCCTCGCGGTGGCTGCTGACCCACCCGGAGAATTGCAACAGGCGCGCGTTTGCGCCTTCCATTGCCGGGATCAGCGCCGTGAAAATCTGCTGACCGACGCCATACAGTTCGCGCTTCGTTGTGGCCCATTGCGCTTGTGCGCGCTGGGCTGCCATCGTGCTTTCGGCGCTGACGGCGCTGGTTCGCTCCATTGCCTCTTGCGTCGCCCTGACCTGCGCCGCGCCCTGCCGCAACAGATTCAGCGTGCCGTCGTCCAGGCCGAGCATGCCGGCGATCCTTATCTGATCCTGGGCCGGCATGCCTTGCAGGGCTTTTGCCAGGTCGATCATCAGATCCTTCATCGGCCTGATCTTGCCGTTGCCGTCGGCAATGGCGATCCCGAGCGCGCGGAAGGCGGTCACAACGGGCGATTGCTCGCCCAGCTTGAACGCCTCAAAGCCGCCAAGAATGCTTTGAAAGCTCTGCCGAATGCCCTGCGCCGTGCCGCCGACCTGCTCGGCTGCAGCACCCCAGGAGTCAAGCTCGCGGGCCGACATGCCCAAGTTCTGCGCCAGCCGGCCGAGTGTGGCTTGGCCGGTCACCATGCTGGTAAAGAAGCCTTTGATGCTGCTGGCGCCGAGCATCGCAGCCGCAAGACCCATCAGCTCATTGCGTGCGCGCGTGAAGCCCTCGGCGACGGCTTTGGATGCTTCCTGCGAAGTCTTGGCGCGCTTGCGCTCGGCCTCGGTGATCTTGGCCGAGTCCTGCTGTGCGTCGCTGACGCCTCTGCGGTACGCGCTGCCATCCAGCCCCAGCGTGACGATCAGAGAGTCGATTACCGTTGCCATGATGCTTCTGCAGCCCTTTGCGCCATGCGCTGATTGTGCGCCTCAACCGCGTGGATTTCGAGCAGATCCCACAGATCCCGCGATCCATAGACCGTATCCAGTTCTGCCAAGGTCGCCAGCTTGCTGGATACGGCCGCCGCGATCGGGCGCGGCACGTTGAGCGGGTCAACCGAGCCGCGCGGGCGCATGTCGGCCATCGGCGGCCCGAAATCTATTTGCCGACGGCCTGAGAAAAACCCAGGTGGAGTTTCAGCAGCTCGGAGCGCAGCTTCAGGCGGGTGCCGACTTCCTCGATGTCGTCCTCGATCAGCGCGCGGATCACGGCCGGATTGCCGGGGTCGGGGACGATCTGGACGCATTGCCACATGACGGACAGCAGTTCTTCCGCAACCGAGAACGGCACGCGGGTGAACAGCGTCAGCGCCACTTTGGCGAAAGCCGCCAATAGCCCATCTTCAGCGCGCGATCCGGTGACATGCGCCAGGCCAGCCAGCCCGGACAACTCGAACCCGTCCGGTAGTTCGACGTTTGCCGCGCCGAGCGCCATGAACGCCCGCAGTGCCCAGCGTTCGGCTTGGCTGGCCGGCAGTTCGGTGAGGATGAACACCTTGCCGGCATCGCGGCCGGGCGCATCGATTCGGATGGTCAGTTGTCGGCGTGCCATGCGCTACCTTAGATCGGCTCGCTGATGATGCGCTCCCAGACCAGCTGGAACGTGACCGGCTGCAGCGTCTTCTTGACGGCCGGCATCTGGCTCGCGTTCTTCAGCACGCCGTTCTTGAGGATGTAGCTGCGGCCGATCGACGGCAGGCGGATTGCGCCGTCGCAGCGGTAGACCTCCTGCTGCGCCTTCTGGAGGTTCGTCCAGGCATCGAAAATCGCAAGGCTGGGGCTGGTCGGCATCAGCGTGATCGTCATCGGCGTCGGGTTGAACACCCAGCCGGACGACATCTGGCCATCGACGCCCATGACGACCTCAGCCATGTCGATGGCCTCGGCCGAGAAAGCGTCGTCGGCCGCGTAGCCTTGCAGAAACTGCGGGGCCGGGAACAGGCCGGTTACGGCGATGGCGAACGAGCTGTTCGCGCTGGTGATGGTTGCCATGTGGTCGGCTCCTTACTGGATCTCGATCGATGCCAGCGACAGGGCATGCACACTGCCGCCGTCGGCGTAATAGAGGGTCATGCTCGGGCTGGTGCGCTCGGCGCGGATCTGCGCGGTGGCCGGCACGATCTGCAGATACCAGCCCTTCGCGCTGATGGTGCTGCTCACGTCCTTGCCGACCGCGTAGAGGATCTGTGATTTCTGCCCCTCGCTCAGTGCGGTGCCCACGCGGATCGCGCCGAAGTTCACGGCGGCATTGATCGGATCGAGCAACGCCGACTGGATCAGGCCATAGCCGGTGTCGTTGTACGGCACCGAGCCGACCGACGTCAGCAGCGCGATCATCGCGCCCTGCATGTTGGCGTTCAGCCAGATCTGGTTCAGGTAGGTGTCAAGCCACTTCCAGACGCCGGAGCATTGGCCGGGATACAAAAACACGAAGCCCTGCTTTGCGTTCGCGTAAGCGCCATAGAAGTTGTAGCCGTTGGCGATCAGGTTCGCGGCTTGCGTTTCATCGCTCACGCCCGCAACCAAGCCGCCTTGCGACTTGAACGCCAGCGTGGCGCGGCCGTTCAGGCGGGCGAAGTCGAGAGACGCCGCATAGCCCAGCACGAACGCCGTATGCGTGTTGTTGCCGTAGATCGGCACCGAGCCGACCGCAGACACGCTCTTGAGGTACGCGCCCCATGTGGTCGTGCTGCCGGTCGCCACCGCGTTGACGTCGGTGTCATGGCAGACGAAGCCGAAGCGGCCGGCTTGGCTGTTGGTCCAGTCGCTGAACGCCTTCTTGGTCGCCAGATCCGGCTCGAATACCGGGGCGAACAGCGCCCAGTTGCGGGCCTGCGCGGTCAGGGCAGTCATGAACGCGCCCGGCACCGCAGCCGCAGCGCCGGCCGACGTCACCGCACCAGTGGCGGCCGTCAGCAACAGGCCGGCCGACAGCGTGCCAGAGGCAAAGCCGACCGAACTGGTAGCGCCAGTGGTCGAGCTGGTGAACACGAAGGCCGATTGCACCGTGTCGAAACTGACCGTGGCGCCGAGGCTGGTGAAGCCGGCCGCGATGATCGTCGCCGCGTTGGCGAAGCTGGTCGCCGCCGACAGGTTGATGGTGGCCGATGTCTTGGCGGCGCCGCCGTCGATCGATACCGTCAGCACGCCGGACAGCGCCTGCAGCTGTGCCAGAGTCATCGACGCCAGCGAGCCGCCGCGCAGGTAGCCTGCCACGGCTGCAGTGTTGTACTGCGCAAACAGCACAGCGCCAGGGGTGCGGGTGCAGTTGGTGTAGCCGGCGAAGTAGATCTGAGCCAGCGCGTATTCGGTGCTTGACAGGCCGAAATACTGGCCGACAGCCGCCGCGCTCGGGAATGACGGCACCGTGCCGATCGGCGGCAGGGTGCTGGTCGTCAGAAACAGACCGTTGAGGTCGACCGCCGAGCCTGCGGCCGACAGGACCGATGGCGTGACGCTGACGATTTGGGAAATGGGGATGCTTGCCATTGGTGGTCCTTACGGGGTGAAGGTCGTGTCAATCTCACGCAATCCGACCTGCGCCTGCGTCATCGTCGGCATGGGGCGGGTAGTGGTCGGGTTGTATTGTATGAATGCCTGGAGCTTCCAGCGCGCCTCAAATTGATGTTCGCCCGCGATCATGGGCAGTTGGATTCCGTCGTCGATGTAGAGCATCCGAACACCAGCCGGCCAGTTGTCATTGACGTCGGCGGCGCGGCTCAGGCTCATGAGCATTTGCGCCCACTCGCCAGCGTCCGGGCCGTAAGCATCGATCTGAATCTGGTATTCGGTCGGCATCATGTCCATGCCGTTCGTGCTGTCCCAGCTCGGCTGGTTCGTGCTCAGGCGCCGCTGATGCACGTTGTTCAGCGTGGCAAACGTGGTGCCGCGCGCCGGCATCGGGACGCGGTTGTCCTGCGTCTTGATGACCTCGGCGCCGGGCGGCAGGATGCCGAGCATCCAGGCGCGCAGCGCGCCGAACACATCGGCTTCGTTCAGGTCAACGGTCGCGCTCATTGCTGCACCACAATCACCCGGCACCATGTCGGCCAGGTTTCTTGCACCGACACCACGAGCCAGTCGCGCACGACCCCGGACGCATCGGCAAACTGCAGCACATCGCCGCCCGTGCCATTCGCCCGCACCAGCGCCTGCACGTCGCCGCGCAGGATGACCGATCGCTTGATGCCGCTGATGTTCAGGCCGTCCGTCTGGCGCAGGTCCTCGGACGTCAGCCCCTGCACTTGGCCGACCAGCGTTGTCGATGTCACGACCGGCGCGCGTGATCCGTCAGCAGCCGTGATGTAGCCGGTTGAGCGCACCCAGGCGATCGACGCATTCGGGTTGACGAGCGACGCCGAGCGGTTCGCCAATGCGTGGACGTCGATCATTCCTTCACCTCGACGCCGATTGAGTTGAGCATGTGACTGGTTTCGATCAGGGGCTTTGCAAAGCCCTTCGCTTCGATGGTCGCAGCCGCCAGGGGAGGATCGACCAGATCATTGATGCTCTGTTGCAGCGCGCCCTTGATGTCCTCGCCGATCAGCGCCAGCGTGCGCGGGCCGTCGTAGTCGGTGGCCTTTGCGAGCTTCGCCAGCTTGTCCGGCCAAGTTGACTTTTCCTTCTCGATCATGCGCCGGAAGAACGGGCGCGGCGGCTGGTGGTTTGCCGGGTCGCCGTATTCGTTTTTTGCCGCTACGCCTGCGACCAGTTCGCCATCCGGATAGGTGGCTCCCTCGAAGAAGCCAACCGACACCGTGCCGCTGCCGAGCCGGTCGGCGATGGCCTCAAGGCGCACTCGGATCTTGTCGGTATTGAGGGTCATCAGTATCTCGTCGGCTGCGGGATGTAGCGGAAACCGCGCAGGGCGGTCGTTGCCTGCCAGAATGCCGCGCCGTATTGAGTCTGGGCAAACCATGCCGCAGACCCGGGCGCCGCAAACTCTGCCGAGATCGACACGGCACCTTCAGACGCCGATGCCACCCGTCCGACCGGCAGGGGCTGACCGTCCGCTGAGAGCGCGCCCCCGAGGGTGGCGATGTGCGCCGTGAGCATGTTGAGCAGCATGGCTCGGCGCGTCAGATCCTGCACCGGGCTGGCGTCGCTGTTGGACAGGTACAGCCCGGCTTCAGCGAAGCACGCCGCCAGCGTCACGTCAGACACCCCGGCGAACACCGGATATCGCGTTTTGAACGCTGCGGGGTCAAACGTGACGGCGGTCATGCGTTACGCCTGGCTCGGCTTCACGCCCGGCGCGCGGGCGTCGGTGCCGTCTTGCGCCATCGCCTCGAAGCCGGTCGTGCGCTTGGCGGTTTCCTTGGCGATGGCGGCCACGTCGGCGGCGCTCTTGCCCTCGAACACCGCGCCGCTCTCCAGATACGGAGCGTCCTTGTTGGCGGCCTTCCAGGAGTCCCAAAAGTCGCCGTCAACCTCGGTCGTGGCGTAGGTGGCGCCGATGATCTGGGCGCGGTTCAGGCCGGCCAGGATGACGGTCTTGGCCGGGTCTGCCGGGTGCTCGATGATGAGGCCGTGCGGCAGCTTGCAGCCGATGGTGATGGTTCGTGCCATGTGTGTGCAGTCAGTGAGCCGGGGCCGAAGCCCCAGCGGTTGATCAGACGCCGAGCATCTGAGCGATCAGGAACGGGCGGAAAACCACCGTGCCCCACGTGCCCTGAGACTTCTTCTGCTTGAAGCTCGACGCAGCAACGACGATGGGATGGGCGCGAAGCTTCTCAGTGAAGGCGCACGACGCGGTACGCTGGCCCTCGATTTCGTCGGCGATCAGCTGCAGCAGCTCGCCCGAGCCGGTCGTGTATTCCGGCGCGGTCTTGATGACCATGTTCGGATACAACTTCTTCAGGCGATCGGCAACCGACACATTGAAGTCCGAAACCTTGGTCAGACCAGTGGCGTCCGACAGCGGCGACATCGCCAGCGTCATGGCGGTGTTGCGGTCGACCTGGCCGTTTGCCTGGGTCTGCAACTGCTTGAACAGCTTGGCGACGTCGGCCAGCACCTCGGTTGCGGTGGCGTTGGTCCAGCCGGTGCCGCCCGCGGTCTTGGTGGTCGGGACGACGGCAGCCGACATGGCCGGGTCGTTCAGCAGGCCATAGTTCTGCAGGCCCGAGACGCCGAAGAAGTAGGTTTTGTTCTGGAACTTGTTCAGCGTCAGCGCGCCAGCGATGTTCAGCCGGTTGGCCCAGTCGATGCGAGCCAGGCCGGCACGCTCCAGTTCACGCTCGCCCCATTCGGTCATCACCTGATAGTGAAAGCTCTGGCGCTGCGGAAAGTTGGTATTGGCACCGGCGCGGCCCGACTCGGAGTAGTCGCCGTAAGCCGAGGTGACACCGGTCGATTCGACCACCGGGAACATCACGGTTTCGGTCGTCCAGTCGCCTTTTTTCACCTCGTCGCCGACGATCTCGGCGGCCTTCATCGGCGACACCAGCACTTCGATCAGCTTCGGATCGACGAAGGTCGACAGGAAGGCCGGGATGCCGCTGTTGCTGGTGGTGATCAGCGTCGGCTGCGCATCGCAGGCGAAGCCGTCCTGGGCGTAGCGCAGCGAGAGCGCCGCGCCCTCAGCCTGGAAGTCGGGCTGCACGCCCATGAAATGGATGCCGGCTCGGCCGGCCAGGGATTGGAGGATCGGATTCATCTTGTGCTCCTTACAGCGTCATCACGGCCAGCTCGCCGACGGCGCACGCTTGACTGCAGGTGAAGGCGGTTTCCACGAAGCCGGCCACCGTGGCGCCAGCGCTCGCGAACTGAATGGTGCCGTCTGCCAGCTTGGCGAACGCCTTCTGACCGACAGCTGCGGCGCCGACCGTGGCGGTCACGAAGTAGTCACCCGTGCGCTCCAGCGTGACCGGGCGGCCCACCGGGATGACGTTGCTCGATTCGGCCAGATAGGTCGTGATGAACGCCTGTTGCTCGCGGTGCACGAAGCCGCTCGGCACGCCCGATGCTGCGGTGTTGAGCACGGTCAGGCCATCGACGCCGACCCAGGCGAAGCGGCCGACCGTGACGCCGGCAGCGCCAGCGACGAAGCCTCCTTCGGGCGCCACGACGGACGAGCGGGGATTGGTGGAAGCGAAATCGCCCGCAACGGCCGGGGCCTGCTGCAGATTGACTTGAGTCTGAAAAGCCATGTTGCCCTCCTATCAGGCTTGGCGGATGCGGGCCAGGCCCGGGAACTTGGATGCGGCGCCGGCCGAGTCCTGTGCGACGGTCGGCGTCGATGCGATGGCCGGCCGGCTGGCGGCCACGCGGAACAGCGCGCGCAGCGCCGGGGCGCCGGCCACATCCTTGCGGTCGATCTTCAGGTGATCCAGTGCGAAGCCGTAGATGTCGGCGGCCGAGTCCATGCCCAGCACATCACCGACGACGGGGCGCACATCGACGCGCGCCTCGTTGGCCTCGCGGAACTCCTTGCGCATCGCGTCCATCGCAGCAGCGACTTCTTCCTTCTTCATGCCTTCCTCCTTCGGCGGCTGTTCGTCGGTGGCGGCCGGGGCGATCATGGCGATGATGTCGGCGATCACCGATTCATCGACCTTGCCGGCCAGCATGGCGCGCACCTTGTCGGCCGGGGTTTCGTCCTTGGCGACGGTCGGCGGCACCTCTTGGGCGTTCGGCTCTTGCTCGACATCCAGGATGGCGTCCAGGATGGCGTCCAGCTTCTGCGAATCAATCGCAGCATCCAGCGCCATCAGCTTGGCCTTGGCGGCCGGCTTGTCGAAGGTCTTTCGGCTGGCGCCGCCCACCAGTGCGGCAACGGCGGAATCCGCTGCAAACACGGGTGAGGCTGCGCACAGGGCTGCAAACAGGGCTCGGCCCGTCTTGCTCATTTTCACAGCGGTTTCCTTGTGGTGGAAAGGGGATTGGTCGGCGACAACAACATCAGATCCCGCGCGGCCGACCTCCACGAGCGCGAGGTGATTTCCTTGAATCTCGGTCATGCGCCCGTCATAGGGCTGGCCCTCATAGGCGCCGGGCTGCATGACCGGGACGTAGCGGTAGGAGCACGACAGCTCGCGCACCTTGTCTGTCTCGATGCCAGCAATCGCGCGGGCATCCCACACGCACAGATCGGCATCAAGATACGGAGCTGCAAACACGACGTCCGACCCGATCGCGCCGACCACCAGATCCGGGCGCGGCGCCTCGACCGTGACCGGGACATGCTCCGACAGAATGGGCAGACGGGCGAACGTCGGAGCGGCACGCTCCAACTCGACCGGATCGCGCAGCAGGCGGTAAACCTTGTCGGGGTCGAGCCCGAGCGCTTCAGCGCCCGGAATCTCGCGGCCGTAGTACGGATTCACCGCCGCCTTGCTGATGTGCGAGCGCTCAACGTGCAACCGCCCGTCGGCGTCAATCCGGCGCGCGGTGCGGTCGAAAGCCAGTCGCAAGTTAGGCATGGTCACTATTGTGGCACAGAGATTACTTTGATGGCAGTTCTTCCCACCACATCGCGAAAATCGCAGTGGCTGACGAGTTGCCGGGATTGGTGAACTTGTAGCCGCCGATACTCCCAGCCGGTGCGCCGATCAGGTTGTCGTCCGAGTCCTGGGCGGTTGACGCTTGCCCACTGGCGCCGGCCGTCTTGACGTGCATGAGGTCGTAGAGCGTGCCGCCCGAGATTGCGCCGCCACCGGTCAGGCTGCACTGCGTCTGATAGGCCGGGGCCGGGTTGTCCGAAAACTCGTTCTTCGGGATGATCTGGATTGCATCACTGAACGATCCCGACAGCGTTGCGCCACGGTAAATCTCGCAGCGCACCTCTCCCGTGTTGACATGCATCGAAAAGCCTCGAATCACGATGTCCACCGGGCGCGTCATCTTGATGACGTAGGCACCACCGGCTGCAAGCGTGATTTCCCGGAACGCCCGGAACTGCGTCCCCGCCCAGAACGATGCCTCGTCTGCATCAACCTGCACGCGATCAAAGCGGTGTCCGGCCTGGGATGATGGGTACATGCTGAATCCTCAGATGGGCAGGATGGCGCGGCTAGTGCAGCGGCAGTTGATCTCTGCGCCGGGGAAGATGTACTCGCCCGAGATCAGGCACCCTTCGGCGATCTTGTAGCGCCTGCCATTGGCGGCGACGTGATCAGGGCGCGGCGTCTTGCCGGCATGGCTGTGCATCCAGATGGCCTCTTCAATCCCCAGCTCCATCTGCCTGGCGCGGGTCACGACGGCATTGGCCTTGTTGGACTGGTCGCGCGCGATCAGCTCGGCGCGGTGGCTGGCGCCGGGATACAGCGCCTTCAAGTCTCTGGTCATCGTCTCCAGGTCGCGCCCGGCGCTGTAGGAGCGCATCACGACGCCTTCGACTTGCTGCAGATACTGCGCCGGGATCGACTTGATCAGGCCGACGTTTTCAAACAGCGCCGCATCAAAGGCGTCGAGCATTTCAGGCGTCATCTGGAACTTCACCGACCACCCGGCATCCTTCAGCGCCTGGCGGAATGCCGCGTCTGTGGATTTGGTGGCGCGGCCGACGAAGTGCCGGGCCAGCTTCGGGGCAGCCTCATCAAATCGCTTTTGCCACCGGTCAGCCAGTCCGGCCAGCACACGCCTGATCATCCCGGCTGGCGTGGCATCCTGCGCCATTTCAGCTGCGCGCGGCGGCGCCTTGCGATATGCCGCCATCAGCCAATACTGCACAGATGCATGCATTTCAGCGATCAGCGATTGCAGCGCTTTGCGGTACGCGGCTTCGACGCCGCGATTCGCGTGCACGGCTCTGGCGAGCTTAGGTTTTGTCGGCACGCACAAACTCCTTGCCGACTTCAGGCGGGATACCTAGCGTGCCGCTTCCGTGCGCGGCGGCTTCCATTGCGCGGCGCTGCGCCTCGCTCACGCTTTTGTCGCCGGCTGGCTGTGCAAACCCGAATCCATCATCGTCGGGTGGATTGCCTCGCGGGTCGCCGCCTGGCTCAGTCGGCGGCACGATCACCGCATCCGCATCGATTCCGTGATACCCGCTTGACGGGTCGCGCGCCAGCTTCTGCCGAATCTCGGACGGGTCAAGAATGCCGTGATCGACGTAGGCGCATGCGGTCGCGCCATCCTTGGCCCTGATGTCCGCTTCTTCGGCTGGCGTCATCTGATAGAGCGGCACGAACTCAAAGCTGATGTCGGGATCGATCTCGCCGAACAGCGATAGCTGAACGGTTTTCAGGATGGTTTCGATTGGCGCACGCCAATAGGCCTCCTGCTGCGCCGAGATCCAGTCATAGAACGCCCGGATTTCGCCGTCGCTGCTGGCATTCAGGCCGCTCGGCGAAATGCCGGTCAGGATGATCGACGGCAGCCGCGACACGCTGCACATGTGCTCCTGGCTCTGCGCCTGCAGCTCATGCAGACCAGACAGTGGCGTGTTGATCTGGACCAGATCTTCACGCTCCTTGTCCAGCAGCATCAGCCCCTTGTTGCTGCGGGTTGCGGTGAAAAGCTGGGCGCGAGCAAACAGCGAGGCGCCATCGTCGTCGCCTTGCAGTACCTGATCCATGCTGGTGGCCAAGGCCGTGATGCTGAAATTGTTCAGCAAGTCGGCCACGCTCTGCCGCGTGCGCAGCCAGTTGTCGACGTAGGGCTCGGCCAGCTGCGACAGCGACATCCCGGAGAAATTGAACGCGGGCTTGAGGATGTCGGGCAATGGACGGGTCGCCACGGTCATCAAGCGCGAGGCATGCACCTCTTGGCCCAACATGAACCATTTCGACGGGCGATAGAAGTCCGGCGCTACCGGGTCAAGTGCGTTGTAAGTGGCGGGGGTTGTCCAGATCGCCTCGACGGGCGCGACGCTCTGCAGACTGCCCGGCTGGATGGTGCGGGGGTCGAGAATCAACGGCGTGCCGCGATCGGCGCCCCGGATGTCGATGAACACCTGAGCGCGGCCGAAAAACGCATCATGCTCGGCCGCACGCTGGATCACGCCGCGCACGTTCAGGCGCTTGAACTCGGCTTCGATGGCCTTGATCTTGCCGCTGCTGTCGGTGCCGTCATCCTGCGCGCTGGTGAACTCGATCCATTCTCGGGTCAGTTCGGTCGACAGCGCCGCAGCCATCTGGCGGAACTCGGCCCGAGTGGCGAGCTGAGACAGGTACGCGAAGCCGGGGAATCCCCCGCCCGGGTACTGCTGCGCCGCCATCGTGTAGGCGGGCGAGTCGTGCGCCATGACAGGGGCCATGACGCCAGCAGGAGCGACACCGGGCAGCAGATCGGGCGCCTTGATCGGCCAAGCGTAGGACTTCGCCGGCTGGCCAGATTCGGCGGCCCGGATTGCGGCGCGGCGCAGCCCGGCGCCGGCCGGCTTCGGCGCGATCTGCATTGCGGGCTGGGCTGGCTTGGATTTCTGGCGTCGCACTGGTTAGCTCCTGTTCACGCGCGAGGATACCACCTAACCCCTGTTCATGGCCTTGTCAAGCGCGGCCTGATTGATCTTGAGACGCGCGGGCTGCATGACTTCGGCGAACGCCCGGCCGCAGGCGTCAACCTGATCATCATGCGTGCCGTTTGGGAAAACGCGCATCTCGTCCAACAGCCGCTGTGTGTAGTCGCCCCGCACCATGACCACGTTGCCGACGTTGACCTGGGCGGCGAACGGCTCGGCCCGGGTGATCTTGTCGCCCGTCTCCGGTGTGCATGTCACGCGGTAGCCCGCCAGCTGGCGCGTCAGGTAGACCCCTTGCGTCTTGCCTGCCTGCCCCGGATCTTGCGGGATGCTGATGCGGACGCTGCGCCCATCGCGCGCCGCCGTGTTGATCAGGCAGGCGTCGCGCTCATCCGGCCCCCAGCGCCCCCACTCCATGCCGCCGATCACGAATCGCCCATCTGGCGCCCGACCGATCAGCGCGCCTGCGGTCGGGTCGCCATCTGTCGTGGCGCCGAAGTCCCAGCCGCGGCACCAATGCGTGCCTACCGGTGCCGCGTCGACGATCTGGATCTGATGCGGCTTGAACAGCCCGCCATCGAGCGGCGCCGGGATCTGCTGGTAAAGGCTGGCCCATGTGCGCGCAGCCGGCCTGAATTGATCCCAATGCCGAGCGTCGAACCACTCCGGCCACAGCATCTGACCCCGTGCGCGCCCGAGCGGGTCGGTGTCTGTTTGGCACTCGGCCTGTAGGCACAGCACGCGCCAGGTTTGGCCGTCCTTGCACTGGATGTCGCCGCTTTCGCCGCGCCAGCCGGTCGGGAGGATGCGGCCGGCCAAATCATCCTCGTGCCAGCGCGTCAGGATCATCACGACCCAACCACCGGGGATCAAGCGGGTCTTGAGGTCATCTTGGTACGCCGACCATGTAGCCTCGCGCGTCGCGGCCGAGTCGGCCTGCTGCCGGCCCTTGACGGGATCGTCAATCACGATGCCATGCGCGCGGTTGCCGGTCACGCCCGCCAGGATGCCGCACGCCAGGTATTCGCTCCCGTTGGTCAGGGCGAACGCCTCGGCGGCGCGCTGATCGGCTTGCAGCGTGACCCCGCCCATGATGCCGGCCGTTTCCGGCGCACTGACGAGCTGCCGAGTGCGCCGCCCATGCCTTCGCGCCAATTCATCGCCGTAGCTGGCGAGGATCACCCGGCGCTGCTTCTCACGCGCCAGGAACCACGATGGTGCCACCACGGTTGCATATGTGCTCTTGGCCGATCCGGGCGGCGCGAAGATCATCAGCCGGCCATGCGGCGTCTGCATGCACTGCTGCATTTCGCGCAGCATCAGCCGGTGGTGTTCGGCCTGGCTTGACTCGATCAGCGGGATCGGCGCCGAGTCGTCGGCGTCCTCGATCGGGGCACCAGGGATCGGCACCCGTGACGCATACGTGACCAGATCGGCACGCGCCCGGCGCCGGAGCAGCAGGATTGCTGCAGCCTGTTGCGGCGTCATCGCCCTTGCGCGATCCGCAACAGCTCATCATCGCCGACCGTGGCCGGGTCAAGCTGCTCATCAGCGACCTGGAACGCGCCACCCTCTTTGCTGGCTTTCGCCGCCACACCGATCAGTTGCAGCGGCAGCAGCGCCGAATCGTTCGACACCTTCACCAGCGCGGCCACCTTGCCGACCTGCTCAGATGTCGGCTCAACATCATCAACCGCCTGCGCCGCGCTGTTCGCAAGCGCGGCCATCCGGTGCGATGTGGCCGCGCCAAGCTCTGCGGCACACGCCAGGCTGCCGCTGATGTTGCGCAGCTTCTCTGCCAGCGACACAGCGATGTGCTGCTGAGGTATCGGCAGGGCGGCCAGTGCCGTCTGCGCCGCAGCAAGCTGATTCGCCACAGTGCGGATTTGCGGAGTTTGCGGAGATACCCTGCGGCGAATCGCAGCCTCATCTACCCCGAACTCACGGGCCAGCGCGCGAATTACCTCCCCTTCGGCGGCCCGGCGCTCTACCTCACGCCACTGCTCTGGACTGAGCTTTGACGGGCGGGCCATCACGCCACCGTCACGCCTTCATCATCCAACCATCCCGGCCGACGACCGCGCCCCGGCTTTTCCACGTGCACGCGCCCATCCGGGTGCATGTACGTTCCGGCCTTGCGCCTTTCGGCTGTCTTGCGCTCGCGCTTCTTGCTGTCGATGTCGCCCAGCGTGATGCCATGCGCCTGCATCATCTCGCGAACCACGCCAATCGCGGCCTTCTTTTCGGCTGCCGCCGCCGCGATCAGTTCTGCGTCGATCGCATCCAGCTCGGCGCGCAGTCGAGCACGCTTTTCGCACAACGTCTCAGCTTGTTCCATTTCCGTCCTTGAGATCAAGGGCTTTCACCCTGTGCCCGTGTTGGTCGCCAAACAGCACACGGTCAGGCTATCTCGTGGCCATCGGAGTCCCGCCAATCCCAGCCCTCCGGCCGGACGCAAAAACCCGCACATTTACCCCTGTGCGGCCGCTTGAGCGTTCACGGGCCTGGGGTTTGTTGGTGGATGCCCAGGGAGTCGAACCCCGTGTGACCCATCGGGTCGGCGGGTTTACAGCCCGCTGCAGTCGCCATGCTGCGCGACATCCATGCAATCCGTTGCGCATCAGCCTGCGCATTCACCATCACCACAGCCGGCCGGATCTGATCCCGGCATTTCGGCCCCGGCACATAGCGCCGGACGGACTTCACACCACCGAATCTTCCGTTTCTCGTTCCGCCCGCTACGGACGGCGGGGAGTCGAACCCCAGCGGATCAGCTCCGCATTCGGCTGTGATGATGGCCCCCGTCTTTCCGGGGTGTCATCGGTTTGCGGAGCTTTCATTCCGCCATCCCACTTTCGTGGAAATCCCGCGTTCATAGCGAGCTTTGGGGCGCCCAACCGAAACCATCGCGGACAACGCACAACAATGCGCTCTCCGCGAGACCACATAAAATTCTCGGTCTTCACCGAGTTATCGATTTCTTGCAGCCATCATATCACGAATTCCGCCAATTGCGATATGCCCACGCGACCATTGCGGCATCCCTGCCATGCTGATTTGTGCGCGATTCCCACCCGGTCAACATTTCAAATTCGCACGCATCTAGCTTGCCGCCCTTGGCGCGCGGGCTGATGCGGTGATATGAGCAGCCGATATTTTCCAGCAGCTCTTGCCATAGCGCCGAGTCGCGCTTGACGCTGCCAGCCCCCTGCGCACGCGCCGCCGTCTCTTTGCTGCCGGCCCGCGCGCCGCCGATGCCGCCGATCAAGCGCGCGTCCTCATAGACCACCATAACCGCCTCGGATGCAGCTAGCTGGCGCACGAGATCAAAAGCATCATGCGCGCCCATTGCCTCGCATCGGATCAACTGGCCGTCACGGTAGACAGCTGCGCCCGTATGCGTGCCTGGGTCGATGCCAATCACTACAGCCATCAGCCGCGCCCTCCCCGTGCGCCTTCATACCGGGCCGGTTCCGGAACTAGATCCGAGGCGGGGATGTGATGCGTGCGCTGCGCCTCCCACGGCGAGCCGGCGCCATCGGTTGACAGCACCGTCACGATCTCGCTCCTGCCGATCCAGCGCCGGCCAATCTCAGTAACGACCAGGCCGGACTGCGTGCGCCGCACGTCGCCGTTCACCGAACTCCCCTTGCTGCTACCATTGAAAACACCGACGATCCGATGATTGCGCGCTGATGCATGTGCTGTCCGCTGCGGATGCGGCTGATTGTCGAGACATGCACACGCATTTCGGCGGCGATCTCGGCAGATGACCGGCCTTCCGCGATCAGACCTTCTGCGCACCGCACAGCCTCCTGAGTCAGCGCCTGGGATAGCGTGTTTTTGCGATTGATCACAGAGCGCAGCGGATCGCCGCGCCACGCCCCTTGCTCGCCATACCACATGCACATTTGCGCCCGTGACCCAGCGATACGATGCGCCGGATTGATGCATCCAGGCGTGTCGCATTTCCGCCAGACGACAAAATCAATCGGAATCCCGCGTTTGTTTGACATCAGCCACGTAACACGTGCAGCCGACAAAGCGCCGCCCCGCTCAAATCCGATGATTACGTTTTTTGGCACATGTACGCGCGGGTTTTCGCCACCAGCCGAACTCATGCCCCAGATCCAGCAGCCGGTCAGGTCGTCGACCTTGCAGCGATCTTTGACGTCGTCTAGCGTGTAGACGCCCGGCCCGGTGCGCAGCGCGTCGGGGTTGTAGACGTGGCGCTTCATGCCCGCCCCCAGAAGTGCAGCCCTACCGCCACGACAGCCCACCAGAACAGCACCATCACAACGACGGCGATGGTGAAGCTGACGATCGCGCGGCCATGCTGGCCTTGAGCGCCTCGGCGATGCCCGCGAACCCTGGCATTGCATCCAGCTCCTTGGCTCGCGCCCATGCGTAGTGCTTCCACTGCGGCCGGCTTGCCAGCTCGGTCAGGTGCCGCAACTGCAGCGTGTACTCTTTCATGCTTCATTTTCCATCTCCTGTGGTCTGCCTGTCTCTCATTTGCGGCCTGTGGCTGTGCCAGTCAAATGATACCCATTTCGATGTCTCACGCAAGCGATCAAAAACCCGATAACCGACATATCGACTCAATCCCGCCTTACCCTCGTTCGTCAGCAGGATAAACGGCCGCATTTCGCGGTAGCGCCGATCCAGCACATCGAAAATCACGGTTTGCTCGCCCTCCGTCCCATACTGCACGCCGATTTCGTCAATCACCAGCAAGTCGATTTCCTCCCCAAACATGCGCAGGACGTCGGCCTCGGATTTTTCGGAGTCCTTGCGCCACGCGCCGCGCACGGCCCGCACCAGATCGCCACAGGTCACATAGCGCGCCCAGCACGTCGCCGACATCACGGCCTGGATGATGGCTGCGGCCAAATGGCTTTTCCCCGTCCCCGGCTTGCCACTCAACACCAGCCCTGCACCTGATTTGACATGCTCCCGCCAGCTCTCGGCGTAGTCGCGGCAGATCGCCAGCGCGGCAGCCTGCTCTGGCGTGCCGGCCTCGAAGCTCGCGAACGTTCGCCCGATGAAGCGTCTCGGGATGTCGGCCTGCTCCAGCAGCTTGCGCCGCGCCGCTTGCGCCCGCTCCAGATCCTCGGCGGCCTTCTTGGCCGCAATGGCGTCGTCTCGCTCCTTGTCGCACGCTGGGCAGCGTGTCCACGAGTCACGTGGCGTCTTGAAGAGCGTGTAGCGCGTACCGGCGGCGATGTACTCGCCGTGTGTCTCGCAGTGGACCGACTTCTCGCCGATATCCTGCTTGTTCCCGCCAGATGCTACGCCAGCATCAGCACGCCGAAACAGCGCACCAAGCGCCACCATGCCGTCAGAATGTCCCGTCATCGTTGATGCCCTCGCGGTAGTTGATCGAGTCAAACCGGCTTGCGGCCGGCTTGCCAGGCTTCGCACCCGCTGCTCGCTCTTCCGGCTTCAGCCACGCGGCCTCGAGCCCTTGCGACCCCCTGCGGCACCAGACCTCCAAGAACGCTTCCAGGCTCATGCTGGCCTTGCCTGCCTCGACCTGCGCCCCCTTCAACACCGTGGCCGTCACCGGGGCTTTCTTCGCCTTCCTCAGCGCCAACCAGTCATCCCAGACCTGAGCATCAACGTCAGGAGGGCAGAGCAACGGCGCAGCCGGTGCGGCACGCTTGCGTGGGGTCTTCTTTGTCTTTGCTTCTTCCTCTGCTTTTGCTTCTGTCTTTGCTTCTGCTTCTGCTATAGGTTGATTCGGTTGAGGCTGTTGAGTCTCTGTTGAGTCTTTGAGTTTGCGCTTGTGCCAATACTCCCGGTGGTACTCGCGCCGATCTTCCTCGCGCTTGATCTGCCGGTATTTGACGTAGTTCACAATCCGCCATCCCCAGGCGCGGCCGTCGGCCAGCGGCACCAGACGGCGGCCGGCCTCGGTCGGGGTTCGGCTTTCTGGGTCCGGCTGCATCAGCGCCTCGATCCCGCGTTCGATGATCTCGCGGGGGATCGTCGTGCGCCGAGCGATGGCCGGAATGGTCATGTCAACGGAGCCTTCCTGGTCGGCAAGGATCAGCATCTGCTGGAAGGTAACCAGCGCCTCCCACGGCCCGTTTGTGCACAGCGTCCCGTCGTAGATCTGGGAAAAAATCTTCGCATACATCGCCCTTGCTCCTGTTGAGTGTGTTGAGTGTGTTGAGTCTCAACTATACCAACGCGACACAACAGGCGCAACCGCCAAGGCGCAAAAAAGCCCGCCGGAGCGGGCTGGGTTGGTGCGTCTAGGCGTCAGACGGACGGCGCTGGCAAGCACTGAAGTTGCTTCCGCTCATGCTTGGCGCCCCGCGCCGAACAGGTCGGGGTGCTGGTGCTCCTGCTGCTGGGCCGCCTTGCTGGCTCGCTTCTGCTTCGGCGCCGGCGCGGCCGATGCGATCCGCTCCTGCTGCAGCGGCCCGTATTCCGGGTTTAGCTCGCAGCCGAGGTACTGGCGGCCGTGCTGTAGCGCCACCTGCGCCGTGGTGCCGCTACCCATGAACGGGTCAAACACGATGTCGCCAGGACGGCTGCCGGCCAGTACACACGGCTCGATCAGCGCGGGCGGGAAGGTGGCGAAGTGGGCGCCCTTGTAAGGGCGGGTAGCAACAGTCCAAACGCTACGGCGATTTCGTTTCGAGCCATCCACACTTGGCTCCTGCATCGCCTCGCTGTCGAAGAAATACCGCTCCGACTTCGATAGCAGAAACACGTACTCATGTGCCTTGGTGCAGCGGTCGCGCACCGACTCGGGCATCGGATTCGGCTTGTGCCAGATGATGTCTTGGCGCAGATACCAGCCGTCTGCGCGCAGGGCGAAGGCGAGCATCCAGGGGATGCCGATTAGGTCTTTTTCTTTCAAACCATCAACGCCGCGAGCCTTGCTTTTTTCGGCTGGCTTGCCGTTCAGCTTGTCTCGGCCGTGGACGGCTTGCCCGGGACCCATCTGGCTGCGAAAGTTGTTATAGCTATCCCCGATGTTCAGCCACAGCGTACCGTCATCAGCCAGCACGTCGTGCACGCAGCGGAACACCTCGACCATCGCGGCCACGTACTGCTCCGGGGTCTGCTCCAGGCCGAGCTGACCCTCGTGCCCGTAATCGCGCAGCCCGAAATATGGCGGGCTGGTCACGCAGGTCTGCGCCTTGATGCCTTCAGCAGCCCAGCGGCGCATGGTGTCTCGGCAATCTCCGAATTCGATCCGGTTCATGCTGCACCGCCTTTCGCCTCGTTCCACATCGCGGATACCCAGGCGATGCCCTTCGGCGTGAAGCGCGCCGCGCTGAAGGCGCGACCGTTGTCGGCCGTGCCGGTCTTGATGACAAAGCGGCCGGCGTCGATGTGCTCGGCGTAGGGTGTCCATGCGCCGCCGATCTGGTACATGATCCGCCGCGCGGCCAGCCAGGCGCGGAACGCTGGCTCTTTCGCCTGCAGCAGCTTGGCGACCTGGCGGAAGGTCTGCGTGCCCGCGGCATCGACGTAGCGCGCCACGAACTCGACCTTCGGCGCGGCCAGCGCCAGCGCGGCGGCCTGCTGCTCGATCTGCTCAGCCTGCTCGGCAGCCAACCGCAGCGCGGCGGCGTAGGTCTGAGGGATGGCCGGCTCCTTGGCCTTGGCCTCCAGTTCCTGCCAGCGGTCGATGATGCGCGCCCTCATGGCGATGCTGTAGCCGCTGACGAGGATCAGGCACTCGCGCTTTGGCAGGTGCGCGACGCGCTGTGGACGGCCGTAGCTGTCTGGGAGATCTCCCCAGATCTGGGGAGGTGCGCCGCCCAGCTCTGAAACCATGGTCTCGATGTCGCGCAGCACGTGGTCGTGCCGCTTGCCGGTCAGCTCCGCAATCTCGCGGCTGGTCATGGTGCGCGCGGCACCGGTCTTGATGATGTCCATGATGTCCTTGGTCAAAGGCGTCATGAAGCACATTGGCCAGGCGCTGACGAGACGCTTTTCGGGTGCCCCCTAGGCCGTGCTGCGGCGTTGCGCCGCGTCGTCATTGTGCCTCAGTTTGTCGTCGCACGCTCGCGCTTGAGCGCCTTGACCAGGCCGGCCAGCGATACGCCAGCCTCGCGCGCGGCTTTGCGCTGAGACATGCCGCCAGCAACAAGCGCCAGAGCGCGTGACATGGCCTGGGTTGGGCCACGGTGTGTGTTGGCGGTCATATGTTGGCTTTCACGATCCACACCACCCGCTTTCGCATGTGGCAGTCTGGAAAAGGTCGTTCATGTCGTGCTTCGCGTCTTCGATCACGGCATCAATGCCTACCGCGCCGCCGTGGCGGGCCGGGCTGAACATCACACGGTCATGGCCATTGCTGTTCGTCCCGCTGGCCTGCTCAATGCGCCACACGCGATAGCGCGTTGATTCGTCCAGGTGGCGAAGCTCGGCTTTCTGTGCGTTCACGCACGGGTAACACTCTTTCGACCGGAAGGGCAGCAGCGTAAGTGGGGACTTGAGCGCCAGCGCATTGCGCTCGGCCTCCTTGTGGCGCACCAGCGGCTGCCACAGCTCGCGCCCGCCGTGTTCCTCGCTCTCGGTTACCCACTCAGGCGCATCGGCGCGGTTGGCGCTTTCCTCGCGCCGCACGCCAACCATGCAGGTCGCCTCGCGCTCCGGGTCGTTCGCATCGAGCCATGCCTGCGCCGGCGCCTTCTTCAACGCCGCAGTGCAAAACTGGTATTTCCCGCCACCGCCGCGGGGCCATGCCTTTTTGCGCATCACCAGAGCTTCCATGCCTTCGCTGGAAGTGCGGTGCGTGGCGAAGCCTAGCGAGCGCGCCCACGCCTCACCCTGCGCCACGCGAGCGGGCCACCAGTCGGCCGCCCATCCGGTGTCGCTGTACACCACATGCACATCGCGCAATCCGTGCTCGTGCGCCCACCGGATGAGCGCAACTGAATCGTTGCCGTAGCTCGCAAAAATCACGTACTTCATGTGTTCTTTCGTTTCTGGACCAGGGCGGATCGAGCGGACCCGCTACGCTGGCGCTCCGCGCCGCTCATCCTTTGGCCTCAGAACTCGCAGACGGCTGCACCGTTCGCAAAGCCGGCGCAGCGCGCGATCAACTCGTCGGTGTCTGCGGCGCGGATCTCGAACTCGACGAGATCGTCACCGCCGTTGGTGTCGTAGCCGCGCAGGTAGGCGTCGGCAACCGCCTGAATTTCGACGCTCGTCGTCCAAACGGACTCGGTGCCGTCTGTGACGCGCACTGCCGAGTCATCGCGCTCGGTGCTGGTGAAGGTGATCGTG
>Ga0228700_1000370_pt1 | contig 41867 bp, 43 predicted proteins | sample McNCre317_Aug_MG_FD_178019 | JGI IMG/M metagenome (GOLD analysis project Ga0228700, IMG submission 178019) | Freshwater microbial communities from McNutts Creek, Athens, Georgia, United States - 3-17_Aug_MG | ecosystem: Environmental > Aquatic > Freshwater > Creek | place: USA: Georgia...
GTCGCCAGCGTGCATGTGCGAGACGTGCGAGCGCGAAGCCTGGCTCCACTCGGCCATGCTGTGCGGGTTCTTGCGGGCGAACTCTTTCACGGCGCGGGGGGCGCGGCGGTCCGAGTTGCCTTCACGCAGCACGGGGTTCACGGCCGAGCCGGTGCACTTGGAATAACGGGCCTTGAGGGCTTTTTCTTCTTCGGTGGTGGGGTTCTCGGGGTAGTCAGGCAGGGCGTAACCCTTGGCTTGCAGTTCCTTGATGGCGGCGGTCAACTGGCCCACCGAAGCGCTGATGTTGGGCAGCTTGATGATGTTGGCTTCGGGCTTGAGGGTCAGCTTGCCCAGTTCGGCCAGGTTGTTGGGCGCGCGTTGCTCAGCAGGCAGCAGGTCAGAAAACTCACCCAGGATACGACCGGCCACCGAGATGTCGCTCTCGGCCACTTCGATACCGGCCGAGGCGGTGAAGGTGCGGATGATCGGCAAGAAGGAAGCGGTGGCCAACAAAGGGGCTTCGTCGGTCAGGGTGTAAATGATTTTGGATTTGTCTGCTGCCATGGGTAATCTCGTCATCAGGGATGTGAAAAAAGGATATTTGCTCGGCGGTGTGTCGGGCAGATTCGCAAAACCGCCCTTTTAAGGCGGATTAACCCAAGACTTTATCTCAAATGAGGCCCTGTTTTGCTTACGCAGGGGCACAGCGCCCCCACGCCAGGCTGTCCAAGGGGGCCAAAACGGCAGGGCGATTAAACTGACACCCCTTCAGACCTGCGCCAAGCCCATCGACTTGGCGCTTCATCACCCGGTCAGCGCCTGTGCGCGCGACCACAACCCGAGGAGCACCCCATGGGCGCGCAATGGAAAGCCAAAGGCAAAGCACAAGCCGCGGACGCCAGAGGCAAATTGTTTGGCCGTCTGGCCAAAGACATCATGATCGCGGCCCGCAACGGCGCCGACCCGGCCGCCAACTCGCGCCTGCGCCTGGTGGTCGAGCAGGCCCGCAAGGTGTCCATGCCCAAGGAAACGCTGGAACGCGCCATCAAGAAGGGCGCGGGCCTGTTGGGTGATGCCGTGAGCTTTGACCGCGTGATCTACGAAGGCTTCGCGCCCCACCAGGTGCCGGTGATGATCGAGGTGCTGACCGACAACGTCAACCGCACCGCGTCCGAAATGCGCGTGCTGTTCCGCAAGGGCCAGCAAGGCACCTCGGGCTCGGTGTCCTGGGACTTTGACCACGTGGGCATGATCGAGGCCGAACCGGCTCAAGCGGACGCGGACGCCGAACTGGCCGCCATCGAAGCCGGTGCGCAGGACTTTGAGCCTGCCGACGAAGATGGCATGACGGTGTTCATCACCGAAGCGACCGATCTGGACCTGGTCAGCCGCGCCTTGCCCAACTTTGGCTTCACCGTGGTCTCGGCCAAGCTGGGCTACAAACCCAAAAACCCGGTCGACCCGGCCAACCTGAGCGCCGAGCAGCTCGAAGAGGTCGAGGCCTTTTTGGGTGCCATCGACAACAACGACGACGTGCAAAACGTGTTTGTGGGTCTGGCCGGTTAAGACCGCCGCACCACCCGCAAAGCCAAGGGGCTGTCTACACAGCCCCTTTTTTCTTACTCGGGCTTGATGCCGATGGCCTTGACGATGCCCGCCCAGCGGGTTCTTTCGGCCCGCATGAAGGCGTCAAACTCGGCCACGTTCATCTTGGTTTCCGGGATGGAGCCCAGCGTCAACAAGCGCTGCGCCACTTCAGGCTGCTTGAGCACCGCTTCCAGCTCGCGGCTGACGCTGTCCAAAATGGCCGCAGGCGTGCCCGCTGGCGCAAACAAGCCGTTCCAGCCGGTGTATTCGAAACCGGCAAAGGTCTCGGACAAAGTGGGCACCGAGGGCAAATTGGCCGTGCGCTGGGCCGAGCTCACCGCCAGGGCCTTGATCTGGCCCGAACGGATGTAGCTCAAGAGCGCCGCTTCGGGCAGGCAAATGAAATTCACCCGGCCACCGATCAGGTCCTGGATCGCATCGGGCGCCTTGTTGTACGGCACGTGCGTGAACTTGATGCCGGCCATGGCCGCAAACGAATCGGCCAACATGCCCGAAAAAGTTTTGGGCCCCTCGGTGGCCATGGCCAGTTTTTCGGGCTGGGCCTTGGTTTGGGCCATGGCATCGGCCAAGGTGTTGCCGGTGAAGGCCGGGCCTGCCGCGATCACAAACGGGCTGCGGCCGATCAGGCGCACCGGGGCAAAGTCTTTTTCAGGGTCGTAGGGCAAGGCCTTGAAGGTGAAGACGTTGGTGACCATGGCGGCGGTCGTCGCGTAATAAAAGGTGTAGCCGTCGGCGGGTGAGCGCATGGCCGCTTGTGCACCGATGACGTTTTGGCCCCCCGGGCGGTTGTCCACCACGATGGGCTGGCCCAGGCGGCGGCTCAGGTTGTCGGCCACAAATCGCGCCAGGATGTCGGGGCCTGAACCGGCCGGTTGCGACAAGATCCACTTGATCGGGCGGGCGGGCCAGGCCTGCGCCCAGGCCACACCTTGCAGGCCGGTGGCCACCGCAGCGGCCGCACCCAGCAAGCCCTTGTTGAAGGATCGTCTTTGCATGCTTGTCTCCTGTGTCATTTTTGAAAATCAGTCACTTATCTGAATCCGTGGCTGGCCCCATCTTGCAAAGACGGGGCCATGCCGTCAAAGTTTTTCTCTCTCGACCCGGTTGCGCAGCACCCCGATCTTGGACACCTCGATCTCGACCAAGTCGCCCTCCTTCATCCACACCGGTGGCTGGCGGCGAGCACCCACACCGCCAGGCGTGCCGCTGACGATCACATCGCCGGGCGCCAGGGTGGTGAAGGTCGAGACGTATTCGATCAAACGCGGGATCGGGAAAATCATCATGGCCGTGGTGGCGTGCTGCATCACCTGACCATTCAAACGGGTGGTCAGGTTCAGCTCCTCGCCATCGGCGATCTCGCCTCGCGTGACCAAGATCGGGCCAAAAGCGCCGGTGCCGACAAAGTTTTTGCCGGGCGTGAACTGCGTGGTGTGGCGCTGCCAGTCGCGCACCGAGCCATCGTTGTAGGCGCTGTAACCGGCCACGTGTTCCCAGGCCTGATCGCGGGCAATGCGGCGACCGCCTTTGCCGATCACCACCGCGATTTCACCTTCGTAGTCGAAGTGATCCGACTCGGGCGGCATCAGCAAGGGCTGCAAGTGCCCGGTTTGCGAATCGGCCACGCGCAAAAACACGGTGGGGTTTTCGGTCTTGTCGCGCTCGGTCTCAATGCGGTGCTCTTCGTAATTGTGGCCAATGCAGATGATCTTGCCGGGGTCGGTGATGACGGGCAAATACGTGATCTGCGCCAGCGAGCAAGTGTCAGGCTTCCCTTGCGCCGCAGCGCCCAGTTTTTCGAGCATGCCAGCGGCCAGGGCGCTGCGCAGGGTGGGGTAGTTGGCGCTGCTCAAAGAAACAACGCCGGTGTCGGTGGCCAGACCCCAAGAGGCTTGGCCTTGAAATGAATAGCTGAGGAATTTCATGGTGGTTTTGCAGTGAGGAAAGTGAAATGGGGCTGAGCGCGTTCAGAGCTCAAGCGCCAGCAAAGCGGCCTTCAGGTCTTGCGTGGTGTTGAAGGCACCGTAGACATAGTGGTCCGGGCGCACAAGCGCGGCTTGGCAGCCCATGCGTTCGAACCATGCCGCCAATACGCCCGAGGACTCTTGAAAGCCCGGCATATTCAGGCTTTGCACCCGAAGGTTCAGGCTCGAATGCGCTTGGGCAGCCGCTTGTGCAAATGCCGCATCCGCGCCGGTTTGCAGCAACAGGCGCCAGCCACAACCGAGCAACTCGTCCATGCGCACAGGGCCTGTGGCTTCTTCGATCCAAGCTTGCGGGAACAAGGTGCCCACCGCCGCATGGCATGAGGTGTCCAGACAGCCCCCGACCAGCGCGGGCTGCACGTTTTGCCGGGGCATGGGCTGCACCTGGCCACCGCATTCGGCCAACAAGCGGGCATCGCGCTCCCTGGCTTTTTGCACATCGCGCTGGCCCACCAATTGGCCGATGCCCTTAATGCGCGAGGTCAGCTCGGTCACATGGCCTTTGCGCTCGGCGCCGTAACTGTCCAGCAAGGCATCGCTGGCACGCGCTTGCACCACATCGGCCAGTTTCCAGCACAGATTGGCCGCATCGCGGATGCCTTGGCACATGCCCTGCCCCAAAAACGGTGGCTGCTGGTGCGCGGCATCGCCCGCGATGAACACCCGCTTGTGGCGCCACTCTTTGGCCACCAGGGCATGGAACTGGTAACTCGCCTGCCGCCACAGCGTGGCCTCATCGGGCTGCAACCAGCGCGACAGAAGCTGCCAGGTGGCCTCGGGCGTGGCCATGGCTTTGGGATCTTCACCCGGGTTGAGTGCGATTTCCCAACGGCGGTGGTTCTTCGGACCGATCACATAGGTGCACGGCCTTTGCGGCTCGCAATACTGCACGCTGACCTTGGGCAATTTGGCCAGGCCTTTGTCGTTGACCAGCACATCGACCACCAGCCAGGGCTCGTCAAAACCCAGGTCCTGCAGCTCGATGCCCACCTGTTTGCGCACAAAGCTCGAAGCCCCGTCGCAGGCGATCAGGTAGCGCGCCGAGACCTCCCGGGTCTGCCCTTGCATGTCGGTCACGGTGAGCGTGACCGCGTCGTCGCTTGGCTGCAAGCCGGTGACTTTGTGGCCCAAATTCACCTGCACCGACGGCATGCTGCTGACACGCTGGCGCAGCACCGCCTCCATGGCCGGCTGGGTGAACACCAGCGATGGTGTGAAGCCCAGCGGATACGGCGGCGCCACGGTGGACATGCATTTGATGAGCTGCCCGTCGACCCCATAGAACTCGGAGTTGGTGAAGGGCTCTGTGAAAGGCTCCAGCGCCTGCGCAATGCCCAGTTGCTGAAAGACCCGCATGATTTCATGGTCCAGCGCAATGGCGCGGGGCTTGTCGTACACCTCGGTCAGCTCATCGCACACAAAAGTACGGATGCCTTGCAAACCCAACAGGCCCGCCGCCACCGCCCCCGTGGGGCCAAAGCCAACGATGGCCACATCAAACATGGCCGCTCCTTGCTGGGGCAAACACGACGGCGCGCTGCGCCTCTTTCAAACGCGCACTCGGCGGCTGAGATATGCCCCATTGATCGACCCGGCCCGGCGGCCAGGTCCAGTCCGTGGGCTGTCCGGCCTGGTAGCTGTCGTCGATTTGTTCGACCTCGGCCGTGTACTCGATCACGATGTCGAAAGGCCCAACAAAGTAGTTGAAGGCGTTGTCACCTGGGCCGTGGCGGCCCGGGCCCCACTCGATGGGAAAGCCCGCGTCTTGCATGCGCCCGCCACCGCGCATCACGGCATCGAGCTCAGGCATCAAAAACGCAATGTGGTTCAGGGCGTTGTTGTCGGTATCGCCCAAGGCCACGCTGTGGTGGTCGCTGTTGCAGCGCATGAAGGCCATGATGCGTGTGCGGTCCGACAGCGAGAAGTCCAAGGCCTGTTCCATGAATTGGCGGGTGTCCTCCACATGGCTGCTGTTGAGCACCACATGGGCCAGGCGAACGGGCATGTCGGGTGCATCGATCGCGCCCAGCTGCTCGTCGCCGTGCACCAGACGGAACACTCGGCCATCGGGGTCGGCCAAGGTGACCGCCTGGCCACCGCCAGGCTCCGTCAAAGCAGCAGGCGCCGCCAGCACACAACCGCCTGCAGCCTCGGTTTTTTGCGCGGCCATGGCCAGTGCCTCCAGGCTGCGCGCCCTGAGCGTGACGTGCAAAATTTGGGCTGCGCCGGGCGCCTGGTGCAAGGCCAACAGGTGGTGGTCCGTGCCTGCGCCGCGAAAGTACAAGGCGTCGGCCGTGCGTGCCACCACCTGCAAATGCCAAGTGTGGGTGAAAAAAGCTTCGGCAAGGGCCAGATCAGGCACCGTCAGCGCAACGCTGCGCAAAGCAGCAACCAAAGAGGAGGCGTGGGTCATGGCAAGGTTTTCAGGGAAGTGGCGGGCAAGCCCAGAAATCTCAGGCCATTGGCCTGAAGCAGTTGTTGGGTCACCACGGCATCAAAGCCCGCTTGCGCGATGCGCTGCACCGGCCGGGCCTCGTGGAAATTGAAGGGGTAGTCGGTGCCGATCATCACTTGCGTGGCCCCGAAAAGTTGCACCAAGTGCTGCAAGGTCGGCGCATCGAACACCAGGCTGTCGTAATAAAAAGACCGGGCCTGCTCGATGGGCGAGCGCTGCACCGTGTCGCGCAGCGCCGGAAACACCGACATGGCCTGCTCCAGCCGGGGCAGCAACATGGCCAAGGTGCCGCCGCCGTGGCTGAAGGCAATACGCAAGCGTGGACGGCGCAGCATCAAATTGCCCGTCAGCGCCGAAGCGGCTGCCAAGCCCACATCGGTGGGGTAGGCCAGCACCTGCTGCAAGGGCGCGGGGCCCACCAGACGGTCCATGCCCGTGGGCCGCAGGGCATGCACAAACACCGCCAAATCCAGCGCCTCGCAAGCCTCAAAGAAAGGGTCCAAGCGCAGGTCACCGATCGGCACGCCGTTGATGTTGCTGCCGATTTCCACCCCCGCCAAACCCAGGCCGTGCCGGATGTATTGCAGCTCCTTGAGCGCCAGGTCCATGTCCTGCAAAGGCACCGCACCCAGGCCCACCAAACGGCCCGAAGACTCGGACACCATCAGGGCAATTTGTTCATTGAGGTAGCGCACCAGCTGCGCACCGTCTGCCGGGGCCAGCCAATACGAGAGCAACTCGGGCATGGGCGAGATGGCCTGCAGGCCCAGGCCCATCTCGTCCAAATCGGCCAGCCGCTTGGTGGTGGACCAGCATTTGTCAGACACCGTGCGGTAGTTCTTGCCATCGATCATCACGTGCCGGTGGCAAGCGTGCGCGGGCGCCATGGCAGGCCAGCCCGCAGGCGCTGCGCCCCCCAGGTAAGCCGGGAAATCGTGCGGGATGACGTGCGCATGCACATCCACGCCGCAGCCACATGCCGCCAGACTGTGCATGCGTTCAGCCTGCGATCAGACCCGCTGCTTCGATGCCAGCGATGCAGATCGCCTCGTCTTCGTCGCCCGTGCCGCCGCTGGCGCCCACGGCCCCCAGCACTTCACCGGCGGCGTTTTTCACCAGCACAGCGCCGGGCTGCGCCAAGAACTTGCCCTCGGCGGTGGCGGCCAGCGAGACAAAGAAGTTGGGGTTGTCCTTGGCACGCTGGGCCAGCACACGGCTGGATGAGCCCATGCCCACAGCGCCCCAGGCCTTGGCCCGGGCGATGTCAAAGCGGAACATGCTGGCACCGTCTTCGCGGGCAAAGGCCTTGAGCTGGCCTGCCTCATCGAGCACGGCAATGCCCATGGGCTTGTAGCCCTGGGCTTTGGAATGCGCCAAGGCCGCGTCGATGATTTTTTGGGCCGTGGCCAAACTGAGAACAGTCATTCGGGGTCTCCAAGTGAATTGATGTGCGTCAAGCGCTGTTTTGCCCAGTTTAGGGAGCGCGACTGAATTCATCCAGACAATTATTTGAATAGGTAGAATTTGCCGGATGAATATTGCAGCCGTGGATCTGAACCTGCTGGTGGCCTTTCACGCCATGCTGGAACACCGCAATGTGACCCGCGCAGGCGAGGCCATCGGCCTGAGCCAACCGGCCATGAGCTCGGCCGTGCGGCGCCTGCGGCTCTTGCTGGAAGATCCCTTGTTCATCCGGGCCGGGCTGGAGATGAAACCCACGCCCCGGGCCCTGCAGCTGAGCGCGGCGGTTAGGCAGGTGGTCCAGACCGTGCAAAGCGAGATCCTGCAGCCCACCCGGTTTGAAGCGCGTTCGTCCACGCGCACGTTCACGGTGCTGATGCCCGACATTGGCGAAGCGAATTTCTTGCCCCGCATCCTGGCCATGCTGGCGCACGACGCCCCCCACCTGAACCTGCGCACCCTGGCCATGCCGCGCCATGCGGCCGCCGACAGCCTGGAATCGGGCGCGGCCGACCTGGCCATGGGTTACTTTCCGGATTTGCACAAAGCGGGCTTTTACCAACAACAACTGATGCGCTCTTCGCATGTGAGCCTGGTGCGAAAAAACCACCCCGGCATTGGTGAGCAAATGAGCCTCGACCAGTTCATCGCCGCCTCGCACGTGGTGGTCAAACCGCACGGCCGCGAGCATGTGTTTGAAAAGCACCTGCTGCAGCAAGGCATCACCCGGCGTGTGGTGCTGGAAATCTCCAACTTCCTGAGCCTGCTGCCCATCATCGAATCGAGCGACCTGATCGCCACCGTGCCCCAGGATTTGGCCGATTTTTGCGTGCAGCACGGTCAGGTGCGCACCGTGTCGACCCCCGTGAAAGCGCCGGTAATCGATGTGCAGCTGCACTGGCACCAACGCCTGCAAAAAGACCCGGGGCACGCCTGGCTGCGCAGCGCCATCCATCGGCTGTTCTCGAAAACCTGAACGCCCTAGCGGGCGGCCTCGGGTTTCCCATCTGTGCCTGGGCATGGCCAGCGGATAGCATGGATTTTTTGAACACCGATGTCAGGAATCTCGTCCATGCACAGCCATTTGTCCCGTTGCGGTTTGACTTGGGGCCTGACCCTGCTGGCCCTGTCTGCCACCAGTGCCGCCATCGCCCAAAGCTGGCCGCAAAAGCCCATCAAGGTGATCGCGCCCTACCCGCCGGGTGGCCCAAGTGACCTGGTCATGCGCACTGCCGCCGAGAAGATCCAGGCCATCCTCAAGCAGCCCATCGTGATCGAAAACCAGCCCGGTGCGGGCGGCAACATTGGCGCAGCCGCCGTGGCCCGGGCGGCGCCCGATGGCTACACCTTTTTGATCGCCACCGACACGCTGCTCACGGTGAATCCGCATGTGTACAAGACCATGCCCTTCAAGCTGGACGACCTGAAGCCCGTGAGCGTGCTCTCGTCCTTCAGCCAGACGCTGGTGTGCAACCCATCCTTGGGCGTGAAAACCCTTTCCGAGCTGATTGCTAAGGCCAAGACGACCTCGCTGAGCTACGCCTCTGGCGGGCCGGGTGTGCCAGGCCATTTGTCGACCGAATTGCTGCTCAACATGACTGGCATGCAGATGGTGCATGTGCCCTACAAAGGCCCGGCCCCCGCCATGCAGGACGTGTTGGCAGGCCAAGTGCCTTGCGGTTTGCTGGCCGGCCCCACCGTGCTGCCCCATGTGCGCTCGGGCAAGCTGACGGCGCTGGCCGTGTCGGGCCAAGGCCGTTCGCCCACCTTGCCCGAAGTGCCCACGATTGCCGAAGCCGGGGTCAAGGGCTACGAGGCCGATTTCAGCCTGATCCTGCTGGCGCCCAAGCAGGTGCCTGACGAAGTGGTGGCCAAATTCCGCCAGGCGGTGGTCGATGCCTTGCGCACCCCGGAAGCCACCGAGCGCCTGAAAGCCACCGACCAGACCGTGATTGGCAGCACCCCCGAAGTGGCCGCTGCCAAGATCGCCAAGGACAACGCCAAATGGGGCGTGGTGGCGCGCAAGATCGGCCTGAGTCTGGACTGATCCGGGCGCCAGGCGCCCTCGCTCATACAGCCGCAGGCAAGGTCCATCCGGCGGGCAACGCATACACCGGCGCAAAACCGCCGCCGGGCGTGCGGAAGTTGGTCGTCTGCCCCTGGTACACCCGGGCGGCCGACCACAACAGCTGCGCGTCGTACACGTACATGCGCACATCGAACTTCATCACCCGGTCGGTGCTGGCCTCGTCATGGATGCGCATTTGCCCCGGTTGCACGATGTGCTGCGCGATGTAGCCACCCGCCACGATCTCTTGCCACACGCGGTGGGTGAGCTTGTCGCCCCGGTAGGCCGCGCGGCCACCGTAGCCTGCAAAGGGTTTGAAGAACAAGTGCTTGCGCTCGGCCCACAAACGCTCGGCGTTGGCTGCCTCCACGGTTTCAGACCGAGGGACCATCTCCAGCAGCACTTGCCGGACCTGCGGGTCCAGGTCCAGGCTGTCCAGAAATGCCGCATCCGACAACAGGCCCAGATTGCGTTTGTCCGCATACAAGGCATGCGCATGCGGATGGGGCGTGAGCACCACCGCCTGATCGCGGTAGGCCTGGCGCAAGGCCGCACAGGCCGGTGACTCCAGGTAGAAATCGGTCAAGCGGTTGTAGACCAGATCGACCGGCACGTCGTCCGCGTACAGCACCCCGTGGTCATAGCGCAAGGCTTGCGGGTCCACGATCACGGTCTGCAGGCCATGGTGCTCCAGCAGGTATTTGAAAAGCAAAAATTCCGGGTACAGGTACTGCGCTTGCGGCTGCTCGTCGACGATGGCCACCGTGCGCAAAGGCCGTGGCATCCGGGCCAGCGTCCACTCCTGCTGGAACATACTGACAAAGCTTTCTTCCAGGCCATGCACCGCCTGCGCGCTCGGGATGAAAGGCGCCATCGGCGCACAGCAAGCCCGCTGCGAGCGGGCCAACACCGCGTTGAGCATGGCGCCACCCGCATTGGTGTTGATCTCGATCAGGCCAATGCCCGCATCGGACACATGGAAGTCGTAACCCAGAAAAACGCCCTTGGCGCCGCCATGCGGCCAGCTGGCAATCTCGGGAGCGCGTGCCAACACGGTTTGCTGGTAGACCGGATGGGCCAACACCACTTCGACCGCTTGGACCAAGGCCTGCATGCGCTGCAGATGGGCCTCGGCCACAAACACCGGCGATGCCGAGAACATGTAGTCGCAACGCTCGCGCACCAGCTCAAACACCTCCGGACGACCGATCTCGCGCTCCAGCGCATGGCAAATCGCCTCCCGGTCCAGACTCACGCAATAGACATCCTGAATCATCCGCATCCCATCATTGACAGCCTGTCGGCATTGTTCCGCATTTTGCAAGTCCGCCCAAAGTGCCTGAACGCACCGACACGCCCAGGCCCGCTCCGCAAGATGAGCACTTCATTTTTTTCGGAGGACACCATGCACCTTTTTACACGCACCGTGCGCGTCAAAAACGCCGCAGCCATGGCCGCGGCGATCCGCTTTGCCACAGAAATCTGCGCCTATGTGAACAAGACTTACCACGTGAAGATGCGCTTTGGCGTTGAGGTTTTTGGTCACACCCAGCTCTGCTGGTACATGGACTTTGACAGCATCGATCAATCGCTCGCCATGAACCAGAAAATGCTCACAGACGCGGACTACCAAAGCCTGCTGGGCAAAGGCAAGGACCTGTGGGTCGAGGGCAGCCTGAAAGACCGCCTGGTGAGGATGGCACCATGAACCTGGCCAGCCTGTGTCAACGCGACATCCTCTCCGTCAGTGCCGAGGCCACCGTGCAAAAGGCCGCCGACCTGATGCGTGTCAACCATGTGGGCGCCCTGGCACTGACCGACCCGGAAGACCCGGCCCGCGTGGTGGGCGTGGTGACCGACCGCGATCTGGTGGTCAATCTGCTGGCGCAAGGCCGCTTGCCCGATGAACACCCCATTGGGGCCTACAGCCATGCACAGCTGATCGGCGTGCCCGGTACCGCCTCGGTGCATGAAGCGGTTCAGGCCATGCAAAAGCACGGCGTGCGGCGGATTTTTGTGACCGAAAGCAATGGGCGCTTGATGGGCTTGCTGTCCATCGACGATGTGCTGGGCACGCTGGCCGATGAGCTGGGCGGGCTGTCGCAGGCCATGCGCATCGGGGTTGACCTGGAGAGCACCCGCACATCACCCATGTTCAACCCCGGCGAACTCAGCGGCAGCATGTACCTGGCGCAGCACGAGCCTTGATGGCGGACCGCTGTGCTGAAACGTCGGCCCCACAAATGACAAGCCCGACCGGCGAACCGGTCGGGCTGATGGGTCGTCACGAGAGGATCGTCCCAAAAGTTGCCCGACAGAAGATGTGTCGTTCTGAAGGGCGGGGCGCATGAATGCGCCCCAGAGGATGCTTCGGTCAGTCGCCCGACGTCAGCGCTTTCACTTTAATCCTGCGCGGCGATCACGGTCAAGCCGTTGTTACAACTTTCACGTCAACGGGCGCGCCGCTTTTGCACTGCCTGCGCCAGCGCCTGCAGCACTGGCACCGTCTGTGCAAAGCTGATGCAGGCATCGGTGATGGACACGCCGTATTGCAAAGGCTGGCCGGGCTTTTGGTCTTGCCGACCTTCTTGCAGGTGGCTTTCGATCATCAGGCCCATGATGCGGCGGTCACCGGCTGCCACTTGCGCAGCCACATCGTGCGCCACCTCGATCTGTTTGGCGTGCTGCTTGCTGCTGTTGGCGTGCGACACGTCCACCATCACTTGCGGGGCAATGCCCGAAGCCTCCAGCGCCTTGCAGGCGGCGTCCACATCGGCGGCCGAGTAATTGGGTTGCTTGCCACCGCGCAAGATGATGTGCACATCCTGGTTGCCACGTGTCTCGAAGATCGCGGCCTGGCCCATCTTGGTCATGCCCATGAAGGCGTGCGGCGCCTTGGAGGCCACCACCGCATCGGCCGCGACTTTGACACCGCCGTCGGTGCCGTTCTTGAAGCCCACCGGGCACGACAGGCCGCTGGCCAGCTGGCGGTGGCTCTGGCTTTCGGTGGTGCGCGCACCGATCGCGCCCCAGGTCACCAGGTCGCTGATGAACTGCGGGCTGAGCAAATCCAGAAACTCGGTGGCCACGGGCAAGCCCAAGTCGATGATGTCCAGCAAGAGCTTGCGGGCCATCTCCAGGCCCTGGTTCATGGCGAAGCTGTCGTCCAGGTGCGGGTCGTTGATGTAGCCCTTCCAGCCCACGGTGGTGCGGGGTTTTTCAAAATACACGCGCATCACGATCTGCAGGTCTTTGGCGTGCTTGTCGGCTTCGGCTTTGAGCAACCGGGCGTAGGCGATGGCCTGATCGTGGTCATGGATCGAGCAGGGCCCGACCACCACCACCAGGCGGTCGTCCTGGCCTTGCAGCACGTTCGAGATGTCTTGCCGTGAACGCTCCACCAGCGCCAGGTGTGCAGGCGATGCGGGCAGCCGCTCTTCGAGCAGCGCAGGCGTCATGAGGGGACGCACCGAGGCAATGCGGGTGTCGTCGATGCGGGTTTTGTCTTGGGTGGAAAGCATGGTGGGGAAACCTTCAGAAAGACGAAAGTATAGAAAGGCCCCTTCCTGATGTTTTCCTGATGCCGTGCATGCTAGCCTTGAGTCACCATGCGATTGCCTGCCGTCCCTTCTGTTTGGCCAGCCCTTTTTATCTGGCTGCTGGTCACTTGCGGCCTCTTTCTACTGGACGGCTGGTGGTCTCTAGGAAACTTGGCCTTGCTGCTGGTCCTGGGTAGCACGCTCGCGAGCTTTTGGCTCTCCACCAGCACTTGCGTACTGTTATCCGCACTGGCGGTGGCCGGGTTCAACTGGTTCTTTGTAGCGCCACGTTATACCTTCCATGTGCAACTGAACCAGGATCTTTTGCTGCTGGCCACCCTTTTAGGCACCAGCACCGTGATCAGCGTGTTGACCTCGCGACTGCGCCAACACGCACAACAGCAAACCGAACAAGCCCGCCACGCCGAACACTTGCAACTTTTGGGTACGAAATTGCAACACGCCAACAACGTGGCCGAGCAACTTCATGTAACCATCGAATTGCTGCAAAGCTGGACCCATCAGTCCGTGCGCATCTGGCTACAAGACCAGCCCCCCAGGCCCGATGAACCCTTGCACCGAGCCTGGCAAGCCAGTCAGCAAGAACTGGGTGCCATCGGTCCGGGCACGGGTCGCCATGAATCAATGCATGCATTGGTGCTGCCCCTGCGTGCAGGCGTGGAACGCATTGGAACGCTGGCACTGGGACCTTTAAGCTCTGGCATACAGGGCGGCGTATGGCCTCCTGAAAGGTTGCAAGCACTGGCACACCTTGTGGCCGATGAGGTGCAGCGCTTGCAGTCCGATTTGTTGGCCCGCAAAGCGCAAGAAAAATTGCAAACGCAACAATTACGCAACACCTTACTGGCGGCCATTTCGCACGATTACCGAACACCACTGGCGACCATCGCCAGCGCAGCATCAGGCTTGCAAGCGTGTGCTGATGCCCGTCAAATGCAACAGGCTGCGTTGACCATTTTGGAAGAAACAGAACACCTGCACAGGATGACCACCAACACTTTGCAAATGGCCCGTCTGGACATGCACGATGCCCCATTGCATGGCAGTTGGGAATCGGTCGAAGAGCTTTGTGGTGCAGCCTTGGCGGCTACGCGGCGCAGACATGGCAACCGGCATCTCCTGACCGATGTGGCCAGCGGTTTGCCGTTGCTCTGGTGCGATCCGGTTTTGGTGGTGCAACTGCTGGACAACTTGCTGGAAAACGCACTGCGCTACAGCCCTGACAGCGAGCCCGTTTCCTTGCAAGCCAAGGTCTTGGGGCATTCGGTTCAAATGACTGTGCTTGATCGCGGCATCGGCATTCCCGCTGCTTGGCGCGAACGGGTGTTCGATCCTTTCCGACGAGTACTGCCCGAAACCCAGGGCGACACTGGATTTGCTCACGCTCAGCGACGAGGGATGGGTCTGGGACTGGCTTTGTGTCAGGCCATTGCACGCGTTCATGGCGCACGACTTTGGATCGAAGATCGCCCTGGCTCAGGCACTCAAGTGTGCATCCGATTTGCACCGCAGGACCAGCCATCCCCCTTGCCCGAAACCACGCCCGAGGAATCTCCCCCATGAGTCTGCATGTGCTGCTCGTCGAAGACGATCGTCAACTGCGTCAAACCCTGATCGTGGCCTTGCAAAACCATGGCTATAGCGTCACAGGATCGGCCAGCTGTGCAGATGCACAAGCGGTGCTGCAGCATCACCGGCAGCCCATTGATCTGGTCATCCTCGACTTGGGTTTGCCCGATGGTGACGGAAAAGATCTGCTGGCCTGGCTGCGCCAGCGGCACCTCATTCCAGTGCTGGTGATCTCCGCCAGACATGACGATGCAGGCAAGGTTCAACTTCTGGACGCCGGCGCAGACGACTATCTGGTCAAGCCTTTCAGCATCCAGGAGTTGCTGGCCCGTATGCGGGTGAGCCTGCGACACAGGGGCGTTTCAGTTCAAACCCCTGTAATGCACTACGTGCATGACGACTTGCAAGTGGACCTGACCCGACACAGCGTACAGCTGCGCGGTGAATCTGTTCATCTGACGCCCACCGAATTTCGACTTCTGGCACGGCTGGTTCGACAGGCCGGACAAGTGGTCACACATCGCCAACTGCTGACCGACGTTTGGGGCGCAGAACACATTGATCAACTGCAATACCTTCGTCTTTACATGGGCCAACTGCGTGCCAAGCTGGAGACCCTACCGGCTGAGCCGCAATGGTTGTTGACCGAACCCGGTGTGGGGTATCGACTGGCAGATCCGCCTTCCTTGTGATGTCCTTATGCGTTCCTGATGCATCCGGGGGCAAGCTGTGAACATTTCAACTGCTTCGCCCATCCATGTCTTCTCACGACACCCCACATACACCAGGCACGCGAACAGGTGCATTGACTTTAGCCGCCCTCGGCGTGGTCTATGGCGACATAGGCACCAGCCCGCTCTACACAGTCAAGGAAATTTTCGCACCACACACAGGCGTGGTGCTCGATGCGAACAACATCATCGGCGCCGTGTCAGCCATCCTTTGGGCGCTGATGCTGGTGGTCACACTCAAATACGTGATCTTGATCCTTAGGGCCGACAACCGCGGTGAGGGGGGTGGCTTGGCCCTCACGGCCCTGGCCGCTCGCGCCGTACATGACAAGCCGCGCTTGCGACAAGCTTTGCTGTTGCTGGGCCTGTTTGGGGCCACCTTGTTTTACGGAGACAGTGTCATCACACCCGCAATTTCGGTGATCGGTGCCATGGAAGGCCTGGAAGTCATCACACCGGCATTCCAGGCTTATGTGGTGCCTTTGTCCATCGTGGTGCTGCTGGGTTTGTTCGCGGTGCAGCGCTTTGGCACTCATTTGGTCGGGCGTTTTTTCGGACCCATCATCGTGCTGTGGTTTGGCACCCTAGGGACACTGGGTATCGTGCACATCATGGAAAACCCGGTCATCTTGCAAGCACTCAACCCCGCACACGCTCTGAATTTTTTGTGGGCACGCGGCCCACATGTGCTAGCGGCTGTTGGCGCCATTGTGCTGGCCCTGACCGGTGCAGAAGCCCTGTATGCCGACATGGGCCACTTCGGTCGCAAGCCCATTCAGCTGGCTTGGTCATTGCTGGTCTTGCCAGGTCTTGCCCTCAACTACATGGGGCAAGGCGCATTGCTCATGCAAGACCCTGCTGCGCTGGCCAATCCTTTTTACAAAATGTTCCCAGATGATTTGATGGTCGGTGCCGTGGTCTTGTCGACCTTGGCGGCCATCATCGCCTCGCAAGCCGTGATTTCAGGCGCTTATTCCATGACGAGGCAAGCGATTTTGCTGGGCTTTTTACCAAGGATGCACATTCAATTCACCTCTGAAAAAGAGTCTGGCCAAATCTTCATGCCCGCCGTCAATCGGGCTTTGCTGGTCGGTGTAGTGCTGGCTGTTCTGGCATTCAAAAGCTCCTCGGCACTGGCTGGTGCGTACGGCATTGCTGTGTCGCTGACGATGGCCATCACCACAGCATTGACCTTTTTTGTGATCCGCACGGGCTGGCGCATGCCCTTATGGCTGTCCTTGCTCAGCACCAGTTTCTTTCTGATCTTTGACCTGTTCTTGTTTGCCGGTTGCGCCATCAAGTTTTGGGACGGCGGTTGGTTCCCGGTCGCCATGGGACTGGCACTGTTTGTCGTCATGACCACATGGGCGCGTGGTCGAGAATTGCTGGTTCACACCATCCGCGCTGACGGACTCGAATTGCAAGCATTCATCGACATGTTGCAAGCGCAACCACCGCATCTGGTCGAACGCACCGCCGTATATCCGGTGGCCAACCCCGACACCGTGCCGCAAGCCATGCTGCACAACCTCAAACACAACCAAGTACTGCATTCGAACAACATCATTCTCACTGTTGTATTTGATGAAGTGCCCTTTGTCCCTGCTTCTGAGCGCTTGCAAATTCATGCTTTGGGCGAACGTTTCTGGCGCGTGAGCGTGCACTATGGCTTCATGGACAAAACCGATGTACCTCAAGCGCTCCACAACTGCGCAGCACACGGTTTAACCATTCCAGAATTTGAAACCAGCTACTTTCTCAGCCGCGAAACAGTGGTGTCAACACCTGGCACAGGCATGGCCCAATGGCGCGAAAAACTCTTTGCGGCCATGAGCCGCAACGCCGGCGGTGTCGTCGAGTTTTTCCATCTGCCTGACAACGCAGTGGTTGAACTCGGGACACGGGTACAAATTTGAAGCCCGTCAATCGATCTTGATCTTGTTGCGCGTGATGATGTCGCGGTAAGTCTTCGTGTCCTGCTGAATGCGTGCCGCCAGGCCTTTGGCGCTGGCGTCGTCCACCTTCCAGCCTTGCAAAAACAGCTTTTGGCGGATCTCACGCGAGCTGAGGATTTTTTCCAGTTCGTGGCTCAAGCGGGCCTGGTGGGCCGCAGGCATGCGGGCCGGAGCCATCACCGCGTTCCAGACTTCGATGTTGACGCCTTTGGCACCGATCTCCTCCATGGACGGCAAGGTCGGCGCCAGCGGCGTGCGCTTGGCCGAGGTCACCGCCACGGCTTCGAGCTTGCCCGCCTGCACCAGCGGACTGACGGTCGAGGCGGGCAACAAGGTCATTTGCACCTGCCCGCCAATGATCGCGTTCAAGATGGGTGGGCCGCCGTTGAAAGGCACATGGATGGGCCCGATGCCCAGGGCCTGTTTGAGCAGCTCCATGCCCAGATGACCGCCCGAGCCTGGACCGACCGAGCCATAAGCCTGCTTGTCACCGTCCGCCTTGAGCTGGCTGATGAACGAGGCCACGCTGCGCTCGGCCGCAGGCTTGGCCGTCACCCACACCAGGGGGGCGGTGCCAATCAAGGCAATGGGCGCGAAATCGGTGGTCGGGTCATAAGGCAGTTTGGCGTACAGGAATTTCGAGCTGGTCAGCGGGCCATTGCCGATCACGCCGATGGTGTGGCCGTCTTCGGCCTTGGCAATGGCATCGGCGCCAATGTTGCTGCTGGCACCGGGCTTGTTTTCCACCACCACCGACTGCCCCAGGGCGCGCGCCAAGGGCTCGGCGATCAAGCGGGCCTGCACATCGGGCGACGACCCGGCCGGGTAGCCCACGATGATGCGGATCGGTTTGGTCGGCCAGGCATCGGCCGCCGATGTGGACAAGGACACGCCAGCCGCGAGCAAGGCCAAGGCACATTGGCCGCTGCGCACCAGGAAATTTCGTTTGAAGAGGGAAGTCATGGTGTCATTTTCCGTTGAATTGATCGAACAAAAAGGTGTGAGGTGCGCGCCTTTGCCCCGGCGCGCTGTCCAACCCATCCTGGCGCACATGGGTGAGCAGCTCAAAGTATTCGGGTGGGGCTACGCAGGACACCTGCGGCTGCAAAAAGGCCAGCAAGGCCTGCACACTGCGGCGCAAAACCTGCGCATCCAGATGCTGGAGCATGAGCACATGGTCCTGGCCTGCGCCCTGCAAACTGTTGGCCGTGTTGGGCAGCCAGTAATCTTCACCAGGGGGCGCAAAACCCCATTCTGAGCGGACCGCTCCACCACCCCAAACCAGCGCTTGTAGCCAGTGGTTGAGCTGCGCCGCCAGATCTGGCGATGCCGAGCGCCATTGGACCGTCGCCAATTGGCTGGCCGAGCCCAGACCCTGCACCCCGCCCACTTCACAAGGCAGGCGGTAAAAGTCACGCAGCACCAGGCGCATGCGCGCAGACCACGGCGTGGGGTGGGTGAACACATCGCGGTATTCGGGCGTGTCCAAAGCATCCAGCGTGCGCAGGCTGTAACAGGTGAAATACCGCAGCGGCTGGTCCACGGACCGGTAACGCGTCGCCTCCACAAAGCCCGGCAAACCCACGCGCTCGGGCACATGCTCAAAGGTGTGCCAGCTCTCGTATTCAGTCTGCACCTGGGCACTGGCGATGCCGTTCCACAGCGCCAGAAAGGCTTGGGCCTGAACGCCGCTCATGCGACCACCGTCTCAGCAAAAGCCTGATCGGGCAAGACCATCACCTTGGTCGCCACTTTGTGGCGTGCCAGCGCAAAGCCTTCGGCGGCACGCGACAAGGGCACGCAATGGGTGACCATGTGGCGCAGCAAGGCGACATGGCGGCCCATGAAAGCGATCACCTCGGGCCAGGCGGCCTCGGGGGCGCGGTAGGAGCCGCGAATCTGCTGGTGTTTGCGCACCAGCGCGGTCAAATCGATCGCCACCGGCGCAGCGTGGATGCCAGTGATCACCAACACGCCATGCGGCTTGAGCACCTGCAACGCGGGCGCAATCACGGCGGCCACCCCGGTGGCTTCGATCACCACGTCAAATGGACGTTCGCGGCAAGCCTGGGCCAAGGCTTCGGCCATGGGCTGCTCGGCAAAATCCAGCAGGTGTTCAAAACCCAGTCGGCGCAAGACCTGCAGGCGCGCCGCATCGCCGTGCCCGGCCACGACCACCTCGGCCGCACCGGCCTCGCGGGCGAACAAGGCGATGCCCTGACCGATGTTGCCTGGCCCCAGCACCAGCACCCGGTCGCCCGGCTGCACGCCTGCCGTGCGCACAGCCTCCCAACTGACCGACAAAGGTTCGGCCAGCGCCGCCACCAGCGGGTCCAGACTTTGAGGCACAGCGACACAATTGCGGGCAGGCACCCGCACCCATTCGGCAAACGCGCCGTCACGCATCACGCCAATGCCGCGGCGGGTCACGCAAGCGTCGGGCTGCCCCGCTGCACAGGCCGGGCACACCCCGCACACCACCGAAGGTCTGACGGTGACCCGCTGACCGATGTCCAGTCCGCTCACGCCAGCGCCCAACTCGGCCACTTCGCCACTGAATTCATGGCCGATGGTCACCGGCAAGGCGGGCGCCATGAAGTGGTAGCTCGGCGTCCATTCGTCGATGTGCAAATCGGTTCCGCACACACCCGTGGCTTTCACCTGGATCAGCACTTCACCTTCACTCGGCGCTGCGCGCTCGGTCTCCTGCAATTGCAGGCCATGGGCGGGGCTGGTTTTTCGGAGGGATTTCATAAGGCCATGTTCAAGAAGATGGCCGCAGTGTGTCGGCACCTCATCCATACGTCAAATACTGATTTAATATTTTTGACATACGTTATAAATATGCCCCATGGAACTGCGACACCTGCGTTACTTCGTCACCGTGGCCGAGCTGGGCAGCATCAGCCGCGCCGCCGCCAAACTGTTCATGGCGCAACCGCCTTTGTCGGCACAGATCCGTCAACTCGAGGAAGAGGTGGGCGCCAGTTTGCTTGTGCGCCTGCCGCGTGGTGTGCAGCTCACCCCGGCGGGCACCTCCTTTTTGGAAGACGCCCGGGCCATTCTGGCGCGGACCGAGCAAGCCACGCAGCGCGCCCGCGAACAGCAGTCCGGCCAGCGCAGCACCTTGCGCATTGGGCTCATGCCTTCGGCCACGCAATCCTTGCTGCCCGGACTCATCCGGCGGTTTGAAAGCTCGGGCCTGGACCTGCACATCGAGGCGCAAGAGCGTGTGCCTTCTTCGCGGCAGTTGCAGGCGCTGCGCAACGCCGAGATCGATCTGGGCTTCATCCGGCCCGCGGCCAGCAGCCCCCAGCCCGAATGGGCGGCCCAGATCGACGACCCGTATTGCCTGGCCGTGCCCGAACCGCATGCCCTGGCACGAAACCGTCAGGCTGTGCCACTGCCTTCACTGGCATCAGAGGTGTTTGTCGCGTTTTCCCGTTATGCCGAAAGCGACTACTTCGACCAGACCGCCGCGCTCTGCGAAGAGGCCGGCTTCACGGCCGATGTGCGCCACACCGCGACCCAGTTCATGAGCGTGCTGGCCATGGTGGACTGCGGCCTGGGCGTGGCCATCGTGCCCGCCTCGTGCGCCCTGATGCTGCCGCCGCGGGTGCGCTTGCGGCCCTTGAGCGGCCTGCAACGCAACAGCCGCCTGGTGTTGATCCGCAGCGCCGACCGCATGCAGGACCCTTGGGGGCAAGGCATCGTGGAACTGGCCGCGCAGGAATTGAAGGCCTTGGGCGAATCGGTGCAAAAGCTGATGCGCTGATGCTTCAAAATCAGGCCCACCCCTCACACGAGCTGCCCATGAACACCGCCACCATGACCACGGACACCCTGCAACAAGCCCTCGCCGATCTGTTCGCCCCCTGGGTGCAAGCCCTGAACCTGAAGGTGGAGCGCCTGGACGCCGACAGCGTGACCCTGCGCCTGCCGCAAAGCGATCAGCTGTCACGCGTGGGCGGCATGTTGTGCGGTCAGGCCATGATGGCTGCGGCCGACACGGCCATGGTGCTGGCCTTGATCCAGCACTTTGGCGAGTTCCGCCCCTGCAGCACAGTGCAGCTGTCCAGCACTTTCATGAAGCCCCTGTCGGGTCAGGACGCTCTGGTCACGGCCCGGGTTTTGCGGGTGGGCAAGGCCATGGCCTTTGGCGAAATCGATCTGGCTGGGGCCAACGACGGCAAGAGCGTTTTCCGGGCCAGCACGACCTACGCCTTGATGTAAGACAAGCAGGGGCCGAGCTTGGCTACAATACGCCCATTCTTGTTTTGAGGTTCCCCATGTCTGCTCACAACGACACACACACATCCGATGATCCCGTGGAAAACGTGGTCAAGCACATTCCCGTGGTGATTCCGGCCGCTGGCGCCGTGCTGATTTTCCTGCTGGCCTTCATCGCCGTCTTCATGGCCTGAGGTTTTCAGCCCCTGCGGTGCAGGCACTTCGCCTCACTCGCCCACAACCCGCAAGCGCTTCGGCCTTGCGGGTTTTGTTTTTTCCGGCCTGCGCGAGGCCGCTTCAGCCGCTCACTTCGCGCACCGGCATGATGTGCAGGGCCCCCGGGGCGATCAGCAACTGGACCCAGGCACCTGCTGACGCCTGAAGGCGGTCGAGCACACGGGTGGTCAGGTTCAGCGTGATGCGTTGGTCCGGCAGACCTTGCGGGACCAAAGTGCACAAGCTGATCTCGCCCAAGGGCAAAACCTCTGCCAAACGGCAGCGCAAGCGCGTAGCGCCCGCCTCGGCCACGTCCAGGGCCGCACCATCGGCCAACACGTCCACTTGCTCACCATTGAGCACCCAGGTCACCCGGGTGTCGTTGTCGATCTTGTTTTTGTCGACCACGCTCAATGCAATCCCGGCGTCTAAAGGGCCGGAACCCGCCCACCACAAACGCCCCCAACCCGGCCGGTCTTTGAAAAAACGACCGGCAAAATGGTTTTGAATGCCCACCAGCTCGGCCACACGCGCATTGCGCGGGCTGGCAAACACGCGCGCAGGCTCACCCGTCTGCAAGGTCTGGCCGGCATCTACGATCACCACGCGGTCGGCCAGGCGGCGGGCCTCGGCCAGGTCGTGCGTGACCAGCACCATGGGCACCGGCACTTTCTGGCGCAAGGCCGCCAACTCGCGGTAAAGCGTCTGGCGCGTCGGCGCATCCACCGCCGAAAAAGGCTCATCCAGCAAGAGCACGCCTGCCAAAGCCTGACTGGCTGCGGCCTGCGGCCCGGGCATGACGCGCACTAAAGCCCGCGCCAATGCCACACGCTGCTGCTGCCCCCCCGACAGCTGGGCGGGTCTGCGGCCCGCCAATGCGGCCAAACCCAAACGGCTGAGCAAAGCCTGCACATCTGCGGCAGACCAGTCCGGTCCGGCCGCCAGCGCCACATTGGCAAGGGCCGTCATGTGCGGAAACAAGGCGTAATGCTGAAACACCAAACCGGCCCGGCGCTGTTGCGGCGTGCGCAGCACGCCTGCCGCCGTGTCCAGCCAATCTTGCCCCGCCACGCGGATGTGGCCTTGCAGATCCGGTGGTGTCCACAAGCCCGCGATGGCACGCAACATGCTGGTCTTGCCGCTGCCCGAAGGCCCGACCAAGGCCACCAATTCGCCCGCACCGCAATCGAACTCGGCCGCCAGCCGGATCGGGCTGCTCAATCGCAGCTGAACTTGCAAGCCCGACATCAGCGCTCCTGCAGGGCACGGCCACGCTGGCCCACCCGGTCAAACGCCAGCACCAAAGTCAGGGCCAGCAAAGACACCCCCACCAGCGCCAGCGCCATCACATGGGCCGACTGCAGTTCCATCCCTTGCACCTTGTCATACAGCGACACCGACAAGGTGCGTGTTTCACCCGCGATGTTGCCGCCCACCATGAGCACCACACCAAACTCACCCAGTGTGTGCGCCACCGTGAGCGCCATACCCGCCAGCAGCCCCGGCCAGGCCAGTGGCAATTCGATCCGCCAAAACGTCTGCCAGCCCGACAGGCCGGACACCCAGGCCGCTTCGCGCAGACTGTGCGGCACGGCAGCAAACGCGCGCTGAATGGGCTGCACCATGAAAGGCAGATTGACCAGCACGCTCACCAGCAACAGCCCCTCCATGGTGAACACCAGGCGCCAGCCCAGGCTTTGGGCCAGCCAGGTGCCCAAAGGGCTGCCTTGCCCAAAAGCCACCAAAAAATAAAACCCGATCACGGTGGGTGGCAGCAGCAAGGGCAGCAAGAGCAAGGCTTCGATGAAGGGTCGCCCGGCCCAAGGGGTGACCGCCAACCAGCGGGCCAGCGCCAGCCCCAAGGGCAACAAGGCCAAAGTGGTCCATGCGGCCAGAATGAGCGAGACGTTGACGGCAGACCAATCCATGCGGGTGTCTTCTGTTGAAAACTGGATTATTGCGGCAAGCCGTAGCCATGGCGCACAAAGATGTCTCGCGCCTGCGGGCTGAGCACATACTGGTGCCAGGCGCGCGCCGCCGCACTGGCGCCTTGCAACAACACCATGCGCTGGTGCAAGGGCGCGTGCAGTGCCGGGGCAATCGCTTCAAAACGGAGACGGGCTGCCATCTCGGGCGCTTGGGCCAGCGCCAGCGCGGTGATGCCCGCCTGCGCCGCACCGGTGGCCACAAACTGCGTGGCCTGGCCGATGTTTTCACCCAGCACCAGCTGTTGCCCGCCGAGCGGACCCGCACCGGTGCGCTGCAGCACCTGCTGCGCGGCCAGCCCATAGGGGGCCAGGGCCGGGTTGGCGATGGCGAATTTGTCGCCGGGTTTCATGGCCCGAACAAGCGCCGCCACACCTTGCGTGAGCGGCAGTGCTGAATTTTTAGGCACAACCAACGCCAAACGACCTTGCGCATAGCGCTGCCCGGCATCGACCGTGCGCCCGGCCGTGACCAATTCGGCCACCCGATCTTCGTCCGCCGAGATGAATTGCGCCACCGGTAAGCCTTGCAAAATTTGCCTGGCCAGATTCCCAGATGCGCCCAAATTGACGTCCACCTCCGCCCCTGTTTGTTGCCTGTATTGAGCCACCAAGTCAGCTAGTACAAACTTCAAATTGCTGGCTGCAGCGATCTTGATGCGCTCCGGTGCCTGAGCCATGGCCCCAGCAGGCCAGGCGCAGATCGCCAACAAACAGCGACGTCGACCCAGTCGATCTGATGCGCTCAAGTCACACGGCATAACATCATGCATTTTTTGCATAGATTTAAAGGGGTTTTTCCTTGAAATGACAGGCACGAAACGGGCGGTCTCCCTAAAATCGAGACCCGCAGTTACTGGACGGTTACATGCCCTGCATGACACCAGTATGTCAGCCCCCGATTCGTTTTTTCAAAGTCCCTGCGCAGAGCCTTTGAAAAAACGATTTTCAAACTTTGGAGCTTTCCCATGAACTCACCCGTGATGCAGGGCCTGAACCTGAACACACCGGCTTACGTGAAAAACGCCAAGCTGATCGCCTGGGTCGCCGAAATGGCCGCCCTGTGCAAGCCCGCCAACATCTATTGGTGTGACGGCTCACAAGAAGAATACGACCGCCTGTGCGCCGAGCTGGTGGCTGCGGGCACCTTCAAGAAGCTCAACCCCGCCAAGCGCCCGAATTCTTTCCTGGCCTGGACCGATCCTTCGGACGTGGCCCGCGTGGAAGACCGCACCTACATCTGCTCGGACAAAAAAGAAGACGCCGGCCCCACCAACAACTGGATGGAACCTGCGCAAATGCGCGCCACCCTGAACCCGCTGTTTGACGGTTGCATGGCCGGCCGCACGATGTATGTGGTGCCCTTCTCCATGGGCCCTCTGGGTTCGCACATCAGCCACATCGGCATCGAGCTGACCGACAGCGCCTACGTGGCCGTCAACCAAAAGCTGATGACCCGCATGGGCAAAGCCGTGTACGAGGTGCTGGGCACCAACGGCGACTTCGTGCCTTGCATGCACACCGTGGGCGCCCCTTTGGCTGCTGGTCAAAAAGACACCACCGCCTGGCCTTGCAACCCCACGACCAAATACATCGTTCACTTCCCAACGACCCGCGAGATCTGGTCCTACGGCTCCGGTTACGGCGGCAACGCGCTGCTGGGCAAGAAGTGCTTTGCGCTGCGCATCGCCTCCAACATGGGTCGCGAGCAAGGCTGGTTGGCCGAGCACATGCTCATCCTGGGCGTGACCAGCCCCGAGGGCAAGAAGTACCACGTGGCGTCGGCTTTCCCCAGCGCTTGTGGCAAGACCAACTTCTCGATGCTGGTGCCCCCAGCCGCGTTCGAAGGCTGGAAAGTCACCACCATCGGTGACGACATCGCCTGGATCAAGCCTAATGCCGACGGCAAGATGTACGCCATCAACCCCGAAGCCGGTTACTTTGGCGTGGCCCCCGGCACCAACATGAAGACCAACCCCAACTGCATGCTGAGCCTGCACAAGGACGTGATCTTCACCAACGTGGCCCTGACCGACGATGGCGACGTCTGGTGGGAAGGCATCGAAAAAGACACTGGCTCTCTGCCCGATCACCTGATCGACTGGCAAGGCAATGACTGGACACCGGCCATCGCCAAAGAAAAAGGCACCAAAGCCGCCCACCCCAACGCCCGTTTCACCGTGGCTGCAATCAACAACCCAGCGCTCGACCCCGCTTGGGACGACCCCAAAGGCGTGGCGATTGACGCCTTCATGTTCGGTGGCCGCCGCTCGACCACCGTGCCACTCGTGACCGAAGCGCGCAGCTGGACCGAAGGCGTGTACATGGCTGCGACCATGGGCTCCGAGACGACTGCCGCCGCCTTTGGCGCGCAAGGTGTGGTGCGCCGCGATCCATTCGCCATGCTGCCGTTCTGCGGCTACAACATGAGCGACTACTTCCAGCACTGGCTGGACACCGGCGCCAAGGCCCAGGCTGCTGGCTTCAAGTTGCCCGCCATGTACTGCGTGAACTGGTTCCGCAAGGACGAGACCGGCTCCTTCGTGTGGCCTGGCTACGGCGACAACATGCGCGTGCTCAAGTGGATGATCGACCGCCTCGAAGGCAAGGCCCAAGGCGAGCAGACCATGTTCGGCGTAGCCCCCACGTATGCCGAGATCAACTGGAACGGCGTGAACTTCACCGCCGAACAGTTCAAGGCCGTGACCAGCATCGACAAAGCCGCCTGGCAAGCCGAGTTCAAGTTGCACGACGAGCACTTCGCCCAGCTGTCCTACCACCTGCCCCAGGCACTGCTGGACACCAAGGCCAATCTGGAAAAACGCCTCGGCTAAAGCCTTCAGGCATTGCGCCCCACCGGCGCAACACCTTGCAACCGCCCCGGCCACAAACCGGGGCGGTTTTTTCATGGGACCCAGACGACTCGGTCGTCAACCGCGTAGGCTTTGCAGCCTTGGGCTCGCTTTTCGCAACGCGAAAGAGCCCGGGAAAGTGCGTCTGGACTTTCATTCACCAAGTTGGTTGGCTGCCCCCAGGTGGCGTTCCAAGTGCCATCGGGCGCGATCACAAAGGCCTTCGGTGCCTTTTTGCTCACCCAGTCACGGTAGCCTTCACGGCCCCGTGCGTCCAGATAAGGCACAACATCCACATCGGCCACAGCCGCAAAATCTTTGTCGACATCCACACCTGGCTTGGATGTGGCCGTTGGTCTTGATGCACCGCATTTCTTGAGAATTTGTGCTTGGCTGACGGCGTCGTATTCACCTTTCAGTCGTGCATATTCGGCTTCTTGTTGCTTGGTTCCGCCCAAAGCGAAAAGTGCAGGCCAAAACAAAACAGCCCCCACGACACCAATGGCCTTGTCATTGCTGGCGGCATGATCCAGTCTGACGCCCAACTGCTTGACCCTGACCAAAATCCTGCTGGACTCCTGTGCCAGTTGATCACAATCGTAAGATTGGTACTGAACAGGCGAGGTGTACTCGGCAGTGATGTTTTGAGAGGCGGTTGAACACCCCACCAACACGGCCAACACGGCCAACACGCTCAAAGTCGCCACTGATTTTGAATACATAGGATCTCCATAAAAAAATATATAGACCTAAATATAACCAATACACAAAACAGGTTTGTCCCATCATTCGTACCGTTTAGATGTTTAAAAAAACACCCTTGCCGTCCCAACTCTCTTCCCACCACCGCCTGGCCCTGTGGCTGCTGTGGTTCACACCGGCCTTGTGGTCGGTCAATTACATCGTGGCCCGAACCGCGCCCGGTGTCGTACAGCCGCATGTGCTGGCCTTGGGCCGCTGGGGCCTGGCCGGTCTGGTGCTGGCCGTGGTGGCCCGCCATGAACTGTGGCGCCAACGCCAAAGCACCGTGAAAGCGGCCTGGCAGTACCTGGTGCTGGGCGCCTTGGGCATGCTCATTTGCGGTGCATGGGTTTACCGGGGCGCACAGACCACCTCGGCCATCAACATCGCCTTGATCTACGCGGCCTCACCCGTGCTGATTGCGCTGGGTGCGGTCTTGTGGCTGGGCGAGCGCTTTTCGTGGCGGCAAGCCGCAGGCGTGCTGATCGCCATGGCGGGTGTTTTTCATGTGGTGGTCAAAGGCCAGTGGCTGTCGCTGGGCCAAGTGCAGTGGGTGGCGGGCGACGGCTGGATCGTGCTGTGCATGGTGGCGTGGGCCGCGTATGCCCTGCTGCTCAAAAAATGGCCCAGCCCTCTGGGCGCCACCGCACGACTGGCCGCCACGGCTTGGGGTGGCTCGCTGGTCTTGCTGCCGTTTGCAGCGGCCGAGTGGTTGTCTGCCGACCGGCCGGCCTGGTCGGCCACCGCCACCTGGCTGGTGCTGTCTGCAGCGGTGGTGCCGGGCATCGGCGCTTACTGGGCTTATGGGTTTTGCCAGAAGGTGCTCGGCGCCAGCCGCGTGGCCGCCAGCCTTTACCTGGGCCCTTTGTATGGCGGGCTGACCGCCTGGACCGTGCTGGGCGAGCCCATGGGCTGGCACCACCTCATGGGCGCAGGCCTGATCTTGCCCGGCATCTACCTGGCCTCCAGGCAAGCGCCGGAGACGGCCGAGCCCTGAAACCGCGCGCCCCATGAAAAAAGCCTCCCGAAGGAGGCTTGGATTCACCCATCGATCCGCAGATCAGATGTAGTACAGGCGGCTTTCAACCATGCGTGCCACGCGGCGGCTCATGAGGGCATGCACATCCTTGGCGGGCGCGCTGTCGTCGTCGGCACGGTCCATGGCGGTCTGCAGGTCGCGCATCATGCGGCTGTCGTTCTGGGCCATGGCCCACAGGCGCTGGTCAGAGCGGCGGCGTGCCACATTGGCGGACCAACCGTCCAGATTGGCCATCAGTTTCTGAGCCAGCATGCGGGTCACGCCGCGCAAGGCGCCAATGGCCAACACCGCCACAGCCCACAAGGCCAGCCAGGAAGCCAGCACATGGGTTTCGGCCCAGTCGTCGATCATTTGGTCGGCCATGACGACCAAGGCGGCCACGCCAGCGGCGAGCAGCAAGGTGGACAAGGCTTTGGCCGAGGTGGCGGGTGCCACGGCTTTGGCAGTGGTGGCGGGCATTTGGCCCAGTACAGATTTCGATGCGGTCGTGTTCATTTTGTGTTCCCTTTCAACGGGTTCTGACACTTTGAAAATCAAAGATTGTCAAAACCATGGACTGAATGTTAGGGTTAATACGGGTGTTGTTCAACTTTATATTCATGATGTATATCATTCACATTGGTGATGAATAGCCCATGTTGGTTGTCACCCCTCCATGAACACCCCCATCCCCGCCTCCTTTCGCACCCTGGACCTGAACCTGCTTCGGGTCTTTGACGAGGTCATGGCCGAACGCAGCCTGACCCGGGCGGCACGCAATTTGTCGCTCACCCAGCCCGCCGTCAGCAACGCCTTGCGCCGTCTGCGCGACGCGCTGGACGACGAGCTGGTGCGCCGCCACGGCCACGGGATCGAGCCCACGCCACGCGCTTTGGCCCTGTGGCCCAGCGTGCGCGAAGCCCTGCGCCAGTTGCAGGCGGCCATCGTGCCCAGCCTGTTTGTGCCCGCCGAAGCCAGCAGCACCTTTGTGCTGGCCATGGCCGATGCCACCGCGGCCGAGCTCATGGGCGGGCTGGCCCGCCAGCTGCAGACCGAGGCGCCCGGCGTTTCGCTGCGGGTGGTGCCGCTGACCACGCGCGATCCGCGCCGCCTGCTCAGCGATGGCGCTGCCGACATGGCCTTGGGCTACTTTCCTGCGGTGCTCACCGATTTGACCGCCCGCGCCCAGGCTGGCGAAGCAGTGCCCTTTGAACACCAGCGCCTGTACGCCGGTGAATACGTGTGCGTGATGCGCAAAGGCCACCCCCTGGCCGATCAGCCCTTGACGATCCAGCATTACTGCGATGCCCGGCATCTGCTGGTGAGCTTTTCGGGCAGACCCTACGGCTTTGTGGACGAGGCCCTGGCCTCCATCGGCCAGCAGCGGCGCATCGTGATCACCGTCAACCAGTTCTTCACCGCCGGTCAGGTCGTGGTCAATTCCGACCTGCTCACCGTGCTGCCGCGCCACTTTGTGCCCACCACCGGCATGGCCGATCAGCTGGTGCTGCGCGAGCTGCCCTTTGACGTGCCGCCAGTGCACGTCGAGGCCTTGTGGCACCGCCGCCTGCACCACGACAGCGCCCACCAATGGCTGCGCGAGCAGTTGCTGCAAGTGGCACACCATGCCTTCACCCCCGAGACCCGCCCATGAACATCCAACTGCTGTCGGACCTGCACCTGGAAAGCAATCCGGGCTTCATGCCCACGCCTGCGCCCGGTGCCGACGTGCTGGTGCTGGCCGGTGACATCGGGTCCTACCAGAACAACTCGGCGCTCAGCGCATCGGGCGATGCCGACTTTGGCCTGAGCCGCTTCTCGCCCCAGCAAGGCTGGCCCACGCCAGTGCTGTTTGTGCCCGGCAACCACGAGTACGACGGCCTGGACTTCGACACCGCACACCAGCGCCTGCAAGAGACCTGCACCCGCTTGGGCATCACCTGGCTGGAACGCGAAGTGGTGCAGCTGGGCGGTGTGCGTTTTGTCGGCACCACGCTGTGGTCTGACTTTGACGCGCTGGGCCCCCTGGCAGGGCAAACACTGCCCGACAAAATCCCGGCGCACTTCAGCCACCCCAACAGCCAGTACACCCGCCAGCTCAAAGCGCGCGACAAGGCTTTTCGCGCAGCCAACTATTACCTGCGCAAAACCGGCACACAGCGTGCAGGCGAGCCCTGGCTGGCCGAGGGCATGCGCGAACAGGCCCTGCTGTGCCAAGACTGGTTGAGCGCCGCATTGGATGCCCCGTTTGACGGCCCCACCGTGGTCGTGACGCACTTTGCACCCAGCCTGCGCAGCGCCGACCCACGTTATGGCGAAACACCGGGCACCGCCGGTTTTTGCAACGGGCTCGATGGTTTCCTGCACAAGGCGCAATGGTGGTTGCATGGCCACCTGCATTGCCCCAGTCACTACACGGTCAACGGCTGCCAGGTGGTGGCCAACCCTTTGGGTTATGCGCACAAGGGCGAGCAAGTTCAATTCAAAGCGCAGCACCTGATCAAAGTCTGACCGGTGCGCTGGTGCACCGAGTTGGCGCAAGAACAACCCTCGCAATTGACCTGAGTCAATGCATGCGCACAGTGGCGCGCTAAGCTGAGGGCTTCTACCCATTCCAGGAGCACCTCATGAAAATCTTGTTGGCCGTTGATGGCAGTGACTTCACCAAAAAAATGCTGGCTTACCTGGCCACGCACGACGAGCTGTTCAGCACCTCGAACAAGTACACCTTGATCACGGTGCAACCCCAATTGCCTGCACGCGCACGTACCGTGGTGGGCAAAGATGTGGTCGAAACTTACCAGCGCGAAGAAGCCGAAAAAGTGCTGGCCCCCGTGTCCACCTTTTTGACCCGCCACGGCATCGATGCCAAGAGCATCGCCAAAGTTGGCCATGCCGGCGAGATCATTTCGAAGACCGCCGACAGCGGCAAGTTCGACATGGTGGTGATGGGCTCGCACGGCCACGGCACGCTGGGCAACCTGGTCATGGGTTCGGTGGCCACGCAGGTGCTGGCGCACTGCAAAGTGCCCGTGTTGCTGGTGCGCTGAAATCCAGCAAGGCATGGATCCCGGCGCAAGGCCGGGATGACAAGTCAAAGACTAGGCCGAGATGACGCGTCAAGGGTTCAGGGAACTTAAGCCTTCTGGACGCCCGCCACGCCGGCCTGAATCCGGAACTGAGCCTGGGTCTTGAGCACACCATCGGCTTTGGCCGGGTTGGGCGTGGTACGGAACTGGGCGCTGATGCCCTGGGGCTTGACCTCCAGCAAGGTGTAGCCCCGTTCATCGGCGCGGGCATGCAGGATGTCCGGGTTGCTGTCCCGGATCTGCGCCAACAGTTTTTCTCCCAGACCGCGTGAGGTGATCGACGTGGTCACCAGCTCGCTGGCCACGATGGGCGATTTCTCGTCGTTGGGCTGCACACGCAGCTGCGCCGCGACGTTCATGTGCACATCGCCGCCCAGCACCACCACGTCTTTGAGCCCCGCCTGCGCCACGCTGCCCAGCAAGCGGGCACGCGCCTGCGGATAACCGTCCCAACCATCGGTGAAAGCGCTGCGCCCCAGCGGCGTATTGATGCCGCTGGAACTCATCTGGGTGGATTGGGCCACCAACTTCCAGCGTTTGCTGCTGCGCGTCAGGCCCTCGGTGAACCATTGTTCCTGCGCTGCGCCCAGCATGCTGCGCGAGTTGTCGGCCAGCGCGTCACAGCCCACCACCACACGGCCGCCGCCCCGCATGGGGTCGGGGCAAGCCTGGTGGTCGCGGTACTGGCGGCAGTCCAGCGTCCACAGGTCGGCCAAGCGCCCCCAGGCCATGCGGTCGTGGATGCGCATCTGGCTGGTGTTGTTCGCATCGGGCCCCAAGCGCACCGGCATGTGCTCGAAGTAAGCCTGGTAGGCCGCTGCACGGCGGCGCAAGAAGACCTGGGGATCGGTGTAGTTGCGGTCCAGGTCGTTGGCGTAATCGTTGACCACTTCGTGGTCGTCCCAGGTCATCACCCAGGGGTGCGCCGCATGGCAGGCGCGCAAGTCCGCATCGCCCTTGTACTGGGCATGCCGTTCCCGGTATTCGCCCAGCTGTTGGGGCACACCGCCTTCGTGCTTGCGCAGCATGTATTGCGGGTTGCTGCTCTCGTAGATGTAGTCGCCCACAAACAGCACCAGGTCCAGATCGCGCTGCGCCATTTCACGGTGCGCCACAAAATAGCCTTGCTCGAAGTGCTGGCAAGAGGCCAGTGCGATGCGCAAACGGTCCACCGCATCGTTGACGCCGGGGCTGGTGCGGGTGTGGCCCGCCGGGCTGGTGGCGCTGCCGCACACAAAGCGGTACCAATAATGCCGCCCAGGCTGCAGGCCGGTGGCGATCACATGCACGCTGTGGGCACGCGCCGCATCGGTCTGCACGCGCCATTGGCGCAGCGGCTGGCGCAAGGCGGCGTCGGCAAACAACTCGCACACCACGTTCACCGGCTGCGCCATCAGGGCCGCATCGGCCTCGGTGATGCGCAGGCGCGTCCACAGCACCACGCTGTCGGGCTGAGGCTGACCACTGGCCACGCCCAGACTGAAGGGATCAGCCTGCCAGCGCGGACCCTGTGCGGCCTCGGCCGAGCTGCCCACGGCCTGGGCCTGCGCACAAGCGCCCAGCCAGGGCGCCATGGCCGCAGCCAAGGCCAGGCGATGCCAATCGCGGCGATTCAGATGGCCCGCTTGCAGCGCGGCCATGCGTTTTTCAAATTCAGTCATCGTTCTCTCTCTCCCTGCGTCCCGCATTCAATGCGTCCAGTGAACGGGCGGCTCATCCAGAAAATCCAGCAACAAAGCCTCAAAGGCTTCAGGCGACTCCAGTTGCGGCCAGTGCCCCACGCCGGGCATCTGCACCCAGCGGCTGCCCTGGATGCGCTGCGCCATGCGCTCGATCGCGGCCACCGGCGCCAGGCGGTCGTGCTCACCCGTGATCAGCAGTGTGGGCACATGGATGTGTGACAAGGCCGCATCGCGGTCAAAAGCGGCCTGCACCTGCAAAGCGTGGCGGTACGTGACGGGCGAGACCTGCGCCATGCAGTGCCGGGCCAGCTGCACGCCTTCGGTCAAGGCCAAGGGGCCCACTTGGGCATCAACCACGGTCTGAGCCCATTGCTGCCGGTCGGCATCCGATGTCGCACCCAGCAGCAAGGTCTGACGCGCCCCATCCTCTGCCCAGCCCGAATCGGGTCCGCTGGTACTGCCCACCAACACCAGGCTGCGCACCAAGTCGGGCCTGCGCATGATCAGCTCCTGCGCCACCATGCCGCCCAAGCCATGGCCCACCAGATGCACAGCCCTCTTGGGCGCCGGGGCATCGGCGGGCAACAAGGCTTCGATCAAGGCCATGGCGCTCAAGGCCAAGCCCTTGAGCCCATAGGGCTCGACCGGCACGCTGTGGCCATAGCCCGGCATGTCCCAGGCCACCGCCTTGTAGCCCGCATGGGCCAAGCGCTCCACCTGCGGCGCAAAGCTGCGGAAGTTGCCCCCTGCCCCGTGCAGCATCAGGACGATCGGGCCAGCGCCCAGGGCGGTGAAATGGGGAAGCAGCATGTGCAGTGAATTCGGTATTTTTGTGCAGTCATGTTACCTGCACGGCGCATGCCCAAGGTGACAGCCCGCCCCGCTTGTGCGCGGCACAATGGCCGGCATGAATTCACGCAAAGAGCATCTGGACGGGTTGGCGGTCGGCATCTTGCTGGCCTGCTGCATGTTTTGGGGCCTGCAACAGGTGCTGGTCAAATCCATCATGCACGAAGTGGACCCCCTGTTTCAGGCCAGCTTGCGCTGCATGGGCGCTTGCGTGCTGCTGTTGATCTGGTGCCGCGTGCGCGGCATTCGCCTGTTCGAGCGCGACGGCTCTTGGTGGCCGGGCCTGCTGGCCGGTGCTTTGTTTGCCGCCGAGTTCGCCTGCATTTACTTGGGCCTGCGCTACACCTCGGCCTCGCGCCTGACGGTGTTCCTCTACACCTCGCCGTTCTGGGTAGCGGCGCTGGTGCCCTTGTTCGTCAAGTCAGAACGCCTGCGCCCCCTGCAGTGGCTGGGCATGGCCTGCGCCTTTGTGGCGGTGGCGTTTGCCATGCGCGAAGGTCTGGATGCGGGCAACAACAGTGCCCTGGGGGATCTGCTGGGCCTGGCCGCAGGCGCCCTGTGGGGCCTGACCACGGTGTCCATCCGTGCCAACAACCTCACCCGCATTTCGCCCGAGAAGCTGCTGTTCTACCAAATCGCTGCCACTGCGCTGGCCGTGCCCTGGCTGTCGGTGGCTTTGGGTGAGACCTGGTCCTTCCAATGGAGCGCTCTGGCCTGGGGCTCCATGCTGGCGCAAACCGTGATCGGGGCCTTTGCCAGTTACCTGGCCTGGATGTGGATGCTGGGCCGCTACCCGGCCACCAAGATTTCGGTCTTCGTGTTTTTGACGCCGCTGTTTGCCCTGCTGTTCGGCACCCTGCTGCTCGGCGAGTCCGCCACCCCCACCTTGCTGATGGCGCTGGGCCTGGTGGCGGTGGGCATTGTGCTGGTCAACAAACGCTAGCGTGCTTGCGCGCGGTAGGTGCCCATGGCCTGGGCCACCAAATCACCTTGGGCGTTGCGCAGTTGCGCTTCGCAAAAGCACATGGTCTTGCCACCGCCCACCACCTGGGCCGTGGCCAGCAGCGGGCTCACAGCGGGCTTCATGAAAGACAGGTTCATGTCCACCGCGAGCACCTCGCGCTGGACCTCTCGGCCCGCATTGACCTTGTCCAGCGCCACCCGGACCATGGCCTCGTCGAGCAGGGCCATCACCGCACTGCGCGTCAAAGGGGCTTGTGGTTCATCGAAATCACGCATGCATGTCCTTGTCAGGTGGGCTCACTGGGGCCTGGGCAAATAACGGAACGAGCCCTGCGCCTTGGCCACCAAACGCCCCTGCGCATCGAGCACCCGGGCCTGGCACCAGGCCACATCGTCGTCGCAATCCACCACCTCGCCTTGCGCGATCAACACGCCACGGCCTGGTTCCAGGAAGCTGGTGTTCAGGTTCAGGGTCACCACGGTTTTTTGAAAATCCACCCGCGAGACCGCAGCGCTGGCCATGACCACATCGAGCAGCGTGACCACCACGCCGCCATGCACCGCGCCGATCACATTGCCCAGATCGGTGTGCGGGTCGAGCGAGATTTGCGCTTTGCCGTTTTCAGAAAAATCACGCTGCATGCCGATCAGGCGCGTGAATGGGGTTTTCGCAAAAATGGTTTTGGGATCGTCAGAGGTGACGGGCTTCATGACAGCACTTTCATTCCAGTTTGAAGCCGATGTCCTTGAGCATCTTCGCGTCGCGCTCATAGGCCGTTCGGGCATAGGCGGTGTAGGCCTCGCCGGTCATCAGGTTGGGCTGCATGTCGAAGCTGTCGAGCTGGGTCTGGTGGGCCACATCGGCCGATGCCTTGCGGAAGGCGGCGGCCAGCTTGGCCGCAATGGCCGGTGGCAAGTTCTTGGGTGCCACCAAACCCATGGGCGAATCGATCGTGATGTCATAACCCGAGGCCTTGACCGTGGGCACACCAGGGTAAGACTTGAGCGGCTCCTGCGTGAAAGTGGCCAGCAAGCGGGCCTTACCACCGCGCACCTGCGAGCCAAAACCCGGATCACCGTACACATCGAGGTGCCGACCGATCAGCGCGGTAAAAGCTTCGCCGCCGCCCTTGAACGGGACCATGTTGAACGACGTGCCCGCCATCTTGGCCAGACGCTCGGCCACGATGCGGTTGATGCTGATGGCCCCCACCGTGCCCCAGCTGATGGCACCGGGTCGCTTCTTGGCATCGGCCAGCAAATCGCCCAGGGTCTGCCAGGGCGCATCAGCGGCCACGCAAATGCCGGTCGTCAAGTTGAACAGGCCGATCAGGTAAGTGAAGTCCTTGAGCGGATCGAAGTTGACCTTTTGCACCAAGGGCGCACGGATCACCGAGTTGTGCATCACGGCCACGGTGTAGCCGTCCGACTCGGGTAGGGTGGCCAGTGCGGCCGTGCCCATCACGCCACCCGCGCCAGGCTTGTGCATCAGCACCACGGGCTGGCCCAACTCCTTGGAAGCGGCCTCGGCCAAGGTGCGAAAGATCGGGTCCATCGAGCCGCCGGGCGGGAACGGCAGCACCAGCTGGATCGGCTTGGTCGGGAAAGCGTCTGCGGGGCGGCTCTGGGCCAGGGCCGTGCCGCCCACCGCCATGGCCGACAGCGCCACCAGCGCCACCAGCGCCTGTCTGCGGTCAACCGGAAGTCCGTGGGTGCTCATGCTTGTCTCCTTGTATTTGCACACAGGTTAAAGGCAGCAGGGGCCAGACTCAAATGGCTGAAAAGAACAAAACCGCTTGCAAAAGGTGCCAGGCAAGCCAACTGATGCACAAAATCACCCTCTCTTGCGTAAGCAAGCGTGCGCCTGTCTGAGAACAAGAAAATGCCAGAATGCGCCCTGACATTGGCTGAGTTCAGCAGCCATCCCAAACGCTCACTGGAAACCCCATGACCACCATCGCCCCATTCGTCATCTCCCGCGTTTTTCATGCGCCTCGCCCGCTGGTGTTCGAGGTGTACACACAGCCGGATCACCTCGCGCAGTGGTTGAGCCCTGAAGGCTTTCACAACATCCACACCGACATGGACTTTCGGGTGGGCGGGCGTTACCACTACGGCATCCAAGGTCCAGCAGGCATGGAGATGTGGGGCAAGCAAGAGTACCTGGACGTCGCTGCACCCGAGCGACTGGTGCACCTGCAAAGCTTTTCAACCCGCGAAGGCGGCCTGGGCACACACCCCATGGCGCCTACCTGGCCGAAGTACATGCATGTCACCACCACGTTTGAAGATGCCCCAGGCGTTGGCACTCGCGTCACCATCACCTGGCTGCCGCATGAAAGCGACGACATCGGCCGCCAGACCTTCGACGCGGCACGGCCTGGGATGGAAGTGGGCTTTGGGGGTACGTTTGTGAAGCTGGATGCTTATCTGCAGAAGCTTCAGGGCTGACAAGGCAGGATTCAGAGTACCCGAAGCCTTTGAACATCACCCACGCAGGCACTCAAGCCCTAGCCAACCGCGCATCCTCTGACAACAAATCAATCAGATCCCGTGCAAAGCCCGGCAACTCTTCCAGGCTGCGCACGCAAATCTGCATCGAACGCAACGCCCACGGGTCAGACAAAGGCACCAGGCAGATGGCCATGCTGCGGGCGTGGCGGCGGGCGGCCGATTCGGGCAGCACGCCCACACCCACACCGGCTTCGATCATGCGACAAGCCGATTCGAAACTGCCCACCTGGATGCGCACCTTGAGCGGCTTGTTCAGCTGTTCGCACTCACGGTTGAGGAAGGCATGCAAAGCGCTCGCTTCATGCAGGCCCACATGGTCAAACTCCAGCGCGTCGATCAGCGGCATGCTGGGCAGGTCGGCCACGGGATGACCTTGGGGCACCACCAGCACCAGGCTGTCCGAGCGGTAAGGCAGGGTCTGCAGGCTTTCGGTGCGCACCGAACCGGCCACGATGCCGATGTCGGTCTTGCCGTCGATGACAGCGCGCACGATTTCATTCGACAGCTTTTCCTGCAAGTCGATGTTCACGTCGGGGTGCGTGGCCAGGTAGCGCTTGAGCACCTCGGGCAAGAACTCGCCCAGTGCCGTGGTGTTGGCGTACACGCGCAGGTGGCCTTTGATGCCGCTGGCGTATTCCTGCAGGTCACCACGCAGGTGTTCGATCTGCCCGAGCACCAAGCGCGCCCGGTGCACAAAGGCTTGCCCCGGCGGCGTGAGGGTAACGCCCTGGCTGTGGCGGTTGAGCAGCTTGGCGCCGATGCTTTCTTCGAGGTTCTTGATGCGCGTGCTGGCCGCAGGCAGCGAGATGAAGGAAGCCTCGGCCCCCTTGGTGAGGCTGTTGGCTTCGGCCACCCGCACCATGAGGCGCAAATCCACGAGATCAAAATGAACAGACATGGGAGGATTGTGCCAGCGGGGTTGTTAACCTACGGCCTCAGACACACCATCTCACTTCACAAGGACAGAGGACATGCAGACGATTTTGGGCGCCAATGGCCAGATTGCCGTGGAACTGGCACGCGAACTGCGAACCCGGTACACGGACAAAGTTCGGCTGGTGAGCCGCAACCCCCGCAAGGTCCATGACGACGATGAATTGGTGGCGGCCAACTTGCTGGATGCGCACCAGACCGCCGAGGCCGTCCAAGGCAGCAGCGTCGTTTATTTCACTGCGGGCTTGCCGCCCGATACGCAGTTGTGGGAAGCACAGTTTCCCGTGATGCTGGAAAACGCCATCGCAGCAAGCAGGGCAGCTGGCGCCAAGTTTGTTTATTTCGACAACACCTACATGTATCCACAGGACAGTCGGCTGCAAACGGAAGAGACCTCCTTTGCACCCGTGGGTCGCAAAGGGAAAGTGCGCGCAACCATGGCGTCCATGGTGCTCGAAGAAATGGCGCGAGGTGAAATGCCGGTCGCCATCGGCCGTGCGCCCGAGTTTTATGGACCCGGCATCACCCAAAGCTTCACGAATGCCTTGGTCATCGACCGGCTCAAGGCCGGAGAAAAGCCTCGAGTGCCTGTGCGTGATGACACGCGGCGCACGCTGATCTGGACGCCGGATGCAAGCCGCGCGCTGGCGGCGATCGGCAACACGCCGGATGCTTTTGGACAAACCTGGCATTTGCCCTGCTGTGACGACAGGCCCAGCTACAGGCAACTCGTGACCTCCGCCTGTGAGGTCTTCGACAGAGACACTTCCTATACCGTCCTCGGCAAGTGGACCTTGGCGGTTGCGGGCATCTTCTCAAGCCGAGTGCGAGAAATCAGGGAACTGTTGCCACGCTATGCGCAGGACAACCTTTTCGACTCATCGAAGTTCAAACGCCGGTTTCCAGCGTTTGGCGTCACGACTTACCGTGAAGGTCTGAAGATGATTCACCGAGAGTGGCTTGAAAGCAGTCCTTCGTCTTCCTGACACAAAGACCCATCAGAGGCGCGAAGTCTGAAGGATTTTTTGCGCCAGCAGCAACACCGGCGGATCGACCATCTTGCCGTCCACACTGAAGGCGCCACCACGGGCTTCAACTTCAGCCGCCAGCACACGGCGCGCCCAGTCGCACTCGGCCTCGGTCGGGGCTAAAGCCTGGTGCACACCCGCCACCTGCGCCGGGTGGATGCACAGCTTGGCACCGAACCCAAAGCGGCGGCTGCGCTGCGCGTCGCGCGCCAGCACCTCGGCGTCGGTCGTGGCGGTGGTCACGCCGTCCACCGGAGCGGGCAGCCCGGCACGGCGCGAGGCCACCACCATGGCCAGTCGGATAGGGGACAGCTCGGCTTCGTCGGGTCCGCAGCTCATGCCCAGATCGGCCTGCAAATCAATGTGCCCCAAACCCAGACGCAAGGTGCCTTGTGCGCGGGCTATTTGATCCATCTGCCCCACGCCTTCGGCGCTTTCGATCAAGGGCAAGACCGGCACACCACTGGCGCGAAAAGCGTATTCGATCTGCTGCGCGTTTTCGGCCTTGGGCAGCATGACCGCGCCCAAACCCGACAGGCTGGCCACGGCGGTCAGGTCGGCTTCGTGCCAAGGCGTGCCTGCCGGGTTCACGCGCACAAGCAGGCGTGCGCGCTCGGCTGCGTCCAGACCAGACCAAGCGGCCAGCAAGGCGTCACGCGCCGTGTCTTTGGCGTCCAACGGCACAGCGTCTTCCAGGTCGATGATGACCGCGTCGGCACCGCTGGCCAAGGCCTTGGCAAAGCGCTCGGGCCGGTTCCCGGGCACAAACAAAAAGCTGCGCGCCAGCGTCAACACCGAAGACGGCACCCACCCGCTCATGACAGCAGTGCGCCCACCTTGGGCCAGCTGGCCACTTGCCAGAGGGCGTCCACGCTTTGGCGCATGGCTTCGGGTTTTGCACCACCGCTGAAGGCGGCCAGGCGCAAGGCCTTGTCGGTGATTTCCTGGCGCGAGAGGGTGTTGCCCGGGTCGCCCTTGGGCTCGTCCACGCGGCCGTGCAGCACACGACCGTCGGTGGTGGTGACGGTGACTTTGCCGATCCAGCGTTTGGGGTAGGCCCCGTCCACTTCAGCGTCGAGTTCCATCGTGACCTTGTCGCGCAGGGCCTGGGTAGGCTGGCTCAAAAAGTCGCGGTCAAATTCAGTCAGGCCCGCATGGCCGTGCTGCGCCACCAAGGCCAGCACCGTGCCCATCGAGAACTTGCTCTGGTGCACCGTGGTCGGCCGCACCACCGGGCCCAGCACGTCGATCGCGCCCTGGTGCACATGCGTAACCACTTGGGCCAGATCATCGAGCTTGAGGCCGTGGGTCTGCATGACGTGCAGCAGCGCATCGGCCGCCGGATGGGTGTGGCGGCAGCTGGCGTGGTACTTGAACGAGGTCTCGGCCGTGGCCCAGCGCGTACCCAGGCCGTCGACCAGGCGGCTCGGGTCGGCGTCGCTCGACATGCCAGCGGCCATGCCCTGCGGGCCTTCCAGAATTTCTGCCGCGCCCGTGAATCCTTCTTTGGCAAGGTACGCCGACATCAGCCCCGCTGCGGCCGCGTGCGCCGTGTGCAGCTGCTTGCTGTCGGCAGCGGTGCGCAAGAACTCCCACAGGCCTGCCGACTGCGTGCCAGCCGAGCCCAACGCGTGCTGCATCTGCTGTGCGTTCAAGCCCAGCAGGTGGCCCACAGCAGCCGCTGCGGCCAAGGTGCCTGCGGTGCCCGTGGTGTGGAACACGCGGTAGTGCGAGCGGCCCAGAAATTCACCCACGCGGATGCCGACTTCATAACCGACCACCGAAGCGGCCAGCAACTGCTTGCCGCTGGCGCCCAAGGCCTGGGCCACCGCCACCACCGGCGGGAACACCACCGTGGCCGGATGGAAGACCGAGCCGTTGTGCACATCGTCCTGCTCGGCCACGTGCGATGCGGCCGCGTTCGCCATGGCGGCCAAATACGGTGTGGTGCGTGCGCCGTTGATGATGACTTCAGACGGACCTTGGGCTGGACCCATGGCTTGTGCAAAGCGGGTGATGGTCTCCACCGGCCGCGTGCCGTGCCCGGCCACGGCCGAACCGAACCAGTCGACCAGCAGGTCTTCGATCTTGCGGACCACTGGCTCAGGGATGTCCTCGAAGCGCAGGCCTGCGGCAAAGGTGGCGAGTTGGGCGGTGTGGGATGGTGTGCTGGATGTCATGTCGTCTCCTCGTGTTCTGTCTCGAATCGCCTGAATGGCTTGGCTCAAATGGCTTGGCTGTCGCGCAAGGCCTCCACCGCCGCGTCGTCCAGCCCCAGCTCGCGCAGGATGGCTTCGGTGTGCTCGCCCACGGCGGGCACGGCGTCCATGCGGTAGTCGTAACGGTTGTTGCGCCCGGGCGGCAGCAGGGCCGGGATGTCGCCTGCAGGCGCG
>Ga0228700_1000372_pt1 | contig 41847 bp, 95 predicted proteins | sample McNCre317_Aug_MG_FD_178019 | JGI IMG/M metagenome (GOLD analysis project Ga0228700, IMG submission 178019) | Freshwater microbial communities from McNutts Creek, Athens, Georgia, United States - 3-17_Aug_MG | ecosystem: Environmental > Aquatic > Freshwater > Creek | place: USA: Georgia...
GCCTTTGTAGTAAACCCCATAGCATTAGCTCTATCCATAGCAGTATTATTTTTATGCAAACCTAATCCACCTTTCTCTATAGACAATGCCGCATTCTTTTGCGCTTCTTTATGAGCATTACTATAATCACTTTCTAATAATACATTTAAAAGATATAACTTAAACATAATGTTTCCTCAATATTACCGATATTTATAACACTAAACCCCATATAGTACCTATTCAATCCTGTATAAAAATGACCCTCGAAATAAAAGCTAAAGGGGTAGGGGAACCCATTGCATCCTGTATAAAAATGACCCTCGAAATAAAAGCTAAAGGGGTAGGGGAACCCATTACATCCTGTATAAAAATGACACATAAAATTACAAAAAATGGCTTGACAAATAAGACTAAAGGGGTATGGATACCTAAAAGGTCGCCAATAAAAATGACACATAAAATTACATAAGGCCACTTGACAAGCGATTTGTGTATGGTTTTGGTAACAAACTGTGTGCAAATGACAAAAAATGATTGTGTCAAGTGACAAATTGTATGTGGTTTGTAACCATTTGCGTCATTTGTATCAAAATGTAAAAACTGCTTGATTTTTTTGTAGTCAAGCAGTTTTTCAAATATAAATGTTAGTTTCTTGTATGTTGATTACTTCATGGTGTAATCTCCTATTGACAAGAGTGATGCTTTATGCTAGACAACTCTATTGTATCTGAATTGTCTAGCATTGTAGCGATTTGTTACGGTTTCAGGACGATAACCATATCACCGGACTTGACAACCAGATTCAGGATGCTTTCATACTTGAAGGTACGAACCAATACCGAATCATCAAGCCCTTGCTTGGGGGCTTCGGCTTTCTTGACCGGCATGAAGGGCTTGATTGCCTCATAATCGACCGGGTTGCCGTTTTCATCGACGTATTCGTAATCACCACGATATCCTTCGACAATCGTTTGAAGGTAGAGTTGACCGTCATTTTCGATGATGGCCTTGCCGTGGGCATGGCGACCCCATTTCAGCCCTTCCTTTTGGAAGTCTTGTTCCTTGCCTTCGATGGCACGATTTTGGTTTACGTCCTTTTCGTAATCCTTGTTGACGGTGACAACCGCCTTGTAAATCTTGAAAATCGGGCCGAACGGGTTTTTGATGGTTTTTGTAGCAACATCCTTTTTGTTCAGCTTGACTTCCGTTTTGGCGGTCATGATGCAACCGGCCAGCGGGGAGGTATTCATGGCAAAGAAAGCGGTCATGGTCATGGACGGGGTATTCATGGCGTTAGCTCCGTGGCTGTTTGCTGTCTTGATAGGTTCATTATAAGGGATTTCTTTTTAACTGTAAAGAAAAAGATTTAGGGAATTGTTATTGGAATGTTATTTTGGTTACAATGTAGTTACAATTGAAAATCAGGCTCTCCCGGTGTTTGTCTCCCCCGTTTTCAGGTATTGGAATTATTATAATACAAAAGGACGATTGCCAAAATCGTCCTTTTGTGTGTGTTGTATTAACAAAGTGTAATTTTGCTTTTACAATAATCGCAAGTATAGCTTGCTTTTCCTTGCAAAATACGGTTTTTTCTGGTAGTGCTTAACATCAGGGTTCGACAGTTGCATTTTGCTTTATGATAGCGACCTTCCTTGACAACGCCGGAAACATCATATTGATGGCAGCGATTCGGTTCCAGACCAAAAACACGCATAACATGTTTCCATGCCTTGCCGTGGTTGACTTTCTTTACATTGCTTCCAAACAGGAATTCCGCAACAATATGAGCCACTTCATGCGGGACTGTTTGTTTCAAGAAATTTTCGGTGTTGTCAACCGCCAGTTGCATGTTGAAATTCAAGGTAATATCGGACATACCATGAATACCGACCCGACACCATTCTGCCGTTCCAGCAGTTTTTCCTTTCAGGTTAAAGGTAACATCATACTCGGGGAAAGTATGACCAAAGTGTTCTTTTGCAATTTTTACGATTTCGTTTTGCAGAGCGTTCATATCGGATTCCCCTTGGTTGATGCGTTCATTTTATCAAGGCAAAAGGATACTGTCAACTCTTTTTAGCTGAAAAGAAAATGATTGATATAGTCGAGAAATCGCTCTACAATGCGATTTAAGCACGATAGGGCGATTCCAATACCTTCATACGGCTTTTGGTAGAAATCGCCCGGAAACGGCGCTTATGCGGTTTTGGATGGCTTTTCGATTGCCACCACAAACGACCCGCAACAGTTGTACACAACTATTCCGGTATGGGTTTCGGTGTCATGCGCAGTAAAACGATTATGAGAGCCGCCGACGACCCAAGCGCCCGGAATTCCGAGACTGTTACAGTCAAGGTTGATTTTGGTATGATCGACTTTTGTAAAAGACTTTTCACGATTGTACTCAACACAATCAGACATGCCGTCGAAGTGGGATTCTTGCATGATAAACAAATTTTTGGCATTCTTGCGAATGAATGCCTTGAGGGTAGCAAGGGTAATACGCTTGGTAACTTGAGTGCTGGTCATGGCGTTAGCTCCGTGGCTGTTTGCTGTCTTGATGTGGTTATTATAACAGGTTCTTTTCATATGAAAAGAACCTTGATGTAATGAAGTGTTACTTCATGTTAACGACAACGCCGAATTGTTCCTTTGCCAGTGCTTCCTGTGCAGCCTTTGTAAAGCCACGATAAGTCCAGCCGCCAGCCGTTGCAACCACAAACAAAACAGTGTAACCTGCCGCCTTTACGCCTTCCACAATGGTTTCATCCAGACCGATGTCTGCATAACCGTTGTTACCCATTTCGATATCCATGATGGCATTCAGGATTGCTTCGGATTGGGCGGGGGTGTAGATTTTGGTCATGATGTTCACCATTTCGCTTTGATGTGTTCATTATAACGGATTTATTTTTGATTGAAAAGAAAAATAGTGTAAATTGTTTGTAACTGTTTTACAACGTGATTACATTTAAACGACATGCAGGCTCGGTGTTTGTCTCCCCCGTTTTCAGGTATTGAAACAATTATAAATGAAAAAAGGCTTCACTAGAAGCCTTTTTGTGTTAAAGTTTGTTACACTGGCGTACAGGAAACAATTTTGTAGCTGGATTGTTTTCCAGACGGTTTGTACACTTTTCCGACTTCCATTGCAACACTGGTGGACTCGGTGAAGGTCAATCCCTTGAGGTTTCCGGTCAAGAACATGCGAGTGACTTTGAACATGGGTGTCTCCTGCTTTGATATGAACATTTTACCAAGATGTTTTATGTTAGTCAACTATTTTTATTTCAAAATAATTTTTTAAAAGTCTTGCGTTCACTGTTTTATGTGGTATAATAACATCATCAACCAAAGAGATACTGACATGAACACGATTGACGGCTTCAAGGCAAAGATTGCGGAATTGGTTAAGGGTTCGCCGGTTGTTGTCGGCCCGCAAAAGTCGGTTTGCATCGACCAAGACCATGTTACCCGTAAGGTTGTTGTTACTTGCACGGGCGAGGATGATGGGAAGATTACTACGCTGTTTACGTTCAGCGCCGGTAAGTTGTCTACTCGCCGCATGAACATCATTTTCGGTGAGGTTGATTTCCACTTGAAACAAGTCATGCTTTGCCGCTGACGTGGTGGGTGAATGTTCCACGTGGAACATTCACCAAGTAAACGGGGTTATGCTGGTGGAAACGCTGGCAACCACATTTGAGTGGGTTGTTTCGCCAGAAGAAAACAGGATTAGCGTATCGCCTTCACTTACAGCAAGGTGTGCGCCTTCGCCATATTCACGTTTTGCGAGTGTAGTTATTTGCTTAGACAGTTTCGCAATTTCTGCCATTTTTTGTTCAATGTTTTCTAGTCTGGTCATTATTGATAGCTTCATGTTATGCATGGATTTTACATTTTACCATAAAGTTAATTTTATTAAAATATGAATAATGTAATCAATTTGTATCTGGATTTACAATAAACTTAAAAATATATCTTTACTTTTTCCGATACGTCAATTATAATTTCTACATTCAACAACGGTCTATTTCCATGACTCAAATCATCCAAATCCCCAGCAAGACTTTTGCAGATGGTAGTTTTTATCATTCTGACTTGCAAAACGCCAAGCTGATTACTGGAAAGAAAATCCAGACAAATACAAAGGCTAAGATGCACAACTATGTGGTTGTTGTGCCAAAGAACATGCGCCATTTGTCGGCTTCTGGTCTTTTTTCAAAAGTCTCGCCTGTATTTTTTCGTGAAGGTCGCAACTTTTTGACATATGTTTATGAAGTGCGCCGACTCAATCGTTCAAGTGTTTCTGTTACTGTCGTTACCGTGGATATTTCATAATGGAAGAAGAACAGTATTATTTTGAAGAATGGTTCTATCGTGTCAATCCATCCGGGGATGCAACTGCGGTACAAAGGCAATGGTTGGAAAGTAGTGATTATGCCGATTATATTGCTGAATTGCTACAGAAATATAGAATTAAACAATTAGATAAATCTTTTGGTGGTGGTATGAGCAAGTTATATTTTGAAACAATTATCGCAATGCCTGATATGTCGTCAACGGTTTACGTTACTGCACAAATAAAAGAATATAATGTTTCTGGAAATCTATCGTATAGCGTTTCGGTGATTTCAATAGAAAACGAATATGGCGATGAAATCGGTATGTGGGTAGGATATCCACTGCGATTGAAGCTAGAGCAACAGGCATTTAACATTTTTTCGGAAAAGAATGTTCCACGTGGAACATGATTCGAAAATGACGTTAACAAACCTTAACACAAAAAGGCTTCTAGTGAAGCCTTTTTTCATTTATAATGAAAACAGCACTAGAGATTGGTGGAGACAAACACCGGAGGAGCTTGTTTTTTGAATGTAACTGGTTTGTAATTTTTTAACGTATAAAAACATTTTAATGGTTGCGTGATAATAATTATTTTGATATTATAAATCACATAGAGAGCAGTAATGCTAACCAACCAAACGAACCTTGAGGAAAAGATCATGAATCGCAATCTCGGCCAATCCAAGACCTTCGGTGCCAAGTTCCCCCGCCACCAGACCATGCCTGTCGCTTTCGCCTATGTTCGCAAGAACGGAACGGGTGAAGTCCGTGACTTCACCGTGACCGTCAAGACGGCTGATCTGGAAGCCGTGCTGGCTGCAAATGGGCAAGATGTGGCGGATGCCTTCATTTTTGCCAATGCGGTCATGCAGCATCGTCAGGATGCCATTGCTATCGGGGCCACCAAGCTGAACCTTGAGCCGGAATATCGTCAGGTCAAGATCAATCAAAACCTGACCCGCTTTTTCGTCAAGGGTTACTTTTCGGTTGGTCGTCAATCGTAACTGGACTGTTAATAGAAAAACATTTGGATAACATTAATTCAAATGTTTTTCTTTACAACATTATCCAATGTTGTTATAATGAACCTATCAAGACAACGAACCCCGGAGCAACAAGATGAGCAACTACCAAATCACCGCCGAAACCAAGGTCGCCAAGCTGGTTGTTACCGCCAAGGGAGTCAAGAAGCTGGCTTATGGCCGTCTGGGCTATCCGTTCAAGTTCAACGGCGAGGAAGCCATTATCAAGGAAGGAAAGGACGCTGGTATTGATGCTACTGCCTTCAATGACCTGTCCAAAGGTGGTATCTATACGGTTGTCCGCCGTACCCCGGCAGATGGTTCCACCCCGTTTCTGATGGTCGTGGCGACTGGCGAAATCAAGCCAGTCTGATACAAACATTAACACAAAAAGCCTTCATATGAAGGCTTTTTTCATTTATAATGAATGCAGCACTAGGACATAGGGGAGGCAAACACCGAACTTGCATGATTTTTATTTGTTAATGCAATGTAAATTTTTAACATTATTTTTACAATTATTTTCTTTACAGTTAAAAAGAAATCCCTTATAATGAACCTATCAAGACAACGAACCACGGAGTAACAATCATGCGCTTTCCCCAACTGGTAAATGTCACTATTTGTGGTATCCCTGCGCAAGCTAAGGTAACGCATCTCGTTGTTGTCAAAGGGTCAGTTCATGCGGATAACCCGGACGATTATTATGGTTATTCCGAAGTCGAGTTTGAAATTTGTGATCGCAAGGGATATGCTGCAAAATGGCTTGAACGCAAGATGACCGATGAAGATCGTGATTCGGTTGAAGAACAAATCTGGTCTTGGTATCGGGATGAATGAGAAAAGGGCAATATTGCCCTTTTTCGTTATTATTGTAGGGATATTTTTCCAGCCCCGGTGATTGTCTCCCCCGTTTTCAGGTATTAATGACATTATAATGGAAAAGATGCTTTTTTAAAAGCATCTTTTTGTTTCCTATTGTATCATTCGTTGTACACTGGCCGACTGATATAGCGAACTGCCCCATATTTGCTGTCAAGGTTGTCTTTTGTGCGAGTTGCACCATTGCGGGTGGTACGAGTTGCAACCACTTTTCCAGTGTGGGTGTCGATGATTTCAAAGTGCTTGATCATGGTGTGTCCCCTAGTTGATGTGTTTATTATAGCACTAAACCATTTGCCTAGCAAGTATTTTTAAATGAAAAAAGATGTTGACTGAAAACTTTTATATGATATAATGATTGCATCGAAACCGATTTTGTTGGAGGTTCAAAATGTGGGTGGCTGCTTGTGGTGGTACTGAGGTTCCTTTCAAGACTCGCAGTGGTCGTGTTCTTCACTATATGTGGAACACCGAAACGAAGGAACATGCCTATTACGATGTTGGCAGTGATATTTTCCTTACTGATGAAGAAGCAAGGGAAGCCATCGGAATATAACCAAAAGGCCCATTATGGGCCTTTTATTTGATGATTGAGGTATCATTGATGGTAAGACTATCATCGCCCTCTACACGAAAAGCATTGAAATAGCCGCCCCAGCAAGCAGGTACAAGACGGGATTTGATTTCGTCTTTCTGCTTTTCAAAAAACTGAAATGCGGAATCCTCGCAATCAAACACAATGAAAATACCATTTTCATTGGTAATAATTTCAAAATACATTTTTTCTCCAAAATGTTATGGGGTAGTTTCCTACCCCAATGATTTACTTAACCTGCGGCATCCTTCCACTTGCCCTTGACCTTGGTGGAGATAACCTTACCACGAACATCCTTGAGAACGATGGTGTCGCTGGTGGCAGTCTTGGTGGCCGCAACCTTGGCCGAACGCACGTCATCCGCCTTGAAGTACACGCCATTCTTGATGAAAGTTGCCATATTCAAATCTCCGGGGTTGGTTGTCGTTTCGATGTGTTCATTATACTAAGAAATTGTTTTTAATGCAAGAATTAATTCATTTCTGTTTGTAAATGAAAGTAATTCTGTGCAAATGAAAAAGACGCATTAAGCGTCTTTTTCTACCAATTCAATTGACAATGGCGCAGGGCCAGTGATATAATTGGCGATTGCTTTTTTCAATTCCGATTTTGACATTGATTTGAAATCAAACAACCAATCACCGTCCCATTTCGCCGTATCAAACTTGACATCCCACATTTCGCCATCGGCTGTCTTGTATGGGACATCTTTTTGAGCGGGGTGGAACACATGATATTCATCGTCAAATGAACCATCGCTATATTTGATTTTTGCAACCAAAACCTTGTTTTTTGCAGAATTTCTTGCTTGTTCTTCCATAAAGGTATGAACTGCACTGTCAGGATGACCAACAAAACGCTTGTAAATCGTGAGGAAGCCTTGCATGTATGTCTCCAATCAGAGAATTTGGTTATTTCACAACGTCAATGGAAATCAATTCATAACGCCAAAACAAATAAGGATTCGCCTTACTACGCAATGAACCTGAACGATTCCAGTAAGAAAGTGCTTCGGTCAAAGCACGATGCGTCATGGCATAGGCAACATTTTCAGTAACCGTTTCACTTTCGTTTCCCGGTTCTTTACGGACACAAACGCAACGATATTTCATTGCATAGTCGCCACGTTCGCCAGTTGCGCCATTCATGTATACAGGGGACATGCTGTAAGCCTAATAAATCGTTTCGATGGGACTATTATATCATAAGATTTTTTTTAATGAACTACTGTATTGTTAACTTTAGTAATTATTTTTACACATGTTAACAATACATTGTTTGCTATTTTTTTATAATTCGATATAATGTACACATTCCATAAAGGCAAACTATCATGAACAAACTCGATATGCTGTTTATCCGTGCGTGTAAGGCTCGTGATGCTAAGAAGCGCATTAAGTCGATTTATCGCCGTTACTATTATCGTGGCACACAATCGGTTGAAAGCTACAACAATGCCATCATTTCCATTCTTGGCAATATTACCGAACGCTATATTGGTAGTATGTCGGTTACTTCTGCTTTTCAAGAAGTTATTAAGGAAATGAGTTTTGAAAAGTTTTATGCATGGGTTAATAAGGATTATCCAGTGCAATGTATGGAAGAACATATGATTAACTTTTTCATTGAGCGCATTCGTTTCACTGAAAAGGCTAAATTTCCTGCCGACATGAATTGGGGTAAGTAATGCACAAGAAATATTTTGATCTTGCTATGGAAAGTTTTTTCCAAAAATGGATTTCCTATCAGGATTGTGCCGAAGATCAATCAACATGGGTTTTTTCCGCACTAAAATCGGATATGGACTATCTGTATAGCGTCCATTTTCGTATGGTGAATGAATAATGTGCCGTGTTTCAGTATACCAGTATGCATTGGAATGTATTTTTCATCTTTACATGAAAAATCCTTTGTTGTATAATGCAACTCATCCGCTAATGTATTCCTATATGGACTTGGCATTGGATACATACGCCGAAATTAATGAGGATTGACATGTCATCGAATGATGTTGTGGAATTGACTGAATGGGTTAAGAAGGGCCATATGGAAAATTATGTTTCTATCCTGAAACACTGTAATGGCCGTTTTGTCAAGAATCCTTCGCACACGAATGACGAAATTTTTGTGCATGTCACTGTTCCAGCCGAAAATTATCGTAAGTTTTCTAATAGTGTGTTGCTGTTGAAAACGCCAATTCGTGAAGTTGATCGTCGTACATGGTACAAGCGCATTTACAACCGATTTGTTCACTTTTGTAAAAATATCTTTAATTGATTGGTTTTTGTGGTATAATAACAAACACAAACTGATTGGGGTGAGATATGACCTATGAAAGCATGATTGGTTGCAAAGTACGCAAAACCAGCGGAAAAAACCATCAAAATGAACCCAAACCATTCAAAAGTGGTTTGAAGATTAACACTGTAAAGGGTATTATTACTCATCCCCAACTTGGCATTCCTGCGTTTACGTTTTATGAAGATGACAGTTATGTAGAGTGTCGTCGTGTTTTTGTAGTGGAGGAATAGAATGTTGAAATATCGTGTGAATCACTACAAATATCTTGACAAGTATTTGGCCGATTTTTTCCGATCTATTGGTTTGACTAAAGATCAATGGATTGGTATGTCTGGCGCTCATGGCGACAAGTGCTACCAATACAAAGAAAAGTGGGCTAATGCTGGAATTGAGTTTCCGCATGGTGCGGCAATCTATCTGGCATCGTATTGTTACCCTTTCAGTGAAGAAACCCGCAATCCGGGGCAACCTCATGTCTCCGATTGGGTAATTTCAAAATATAGTGAATGGGAGCAATTTTTGCCAGCAATTGATGAAACTGATCCTGATGTGGTGAGCGTTTATTTCAGTTAATTACAAAAGGCTAACATGAACGTATTGTGTTAGCCTTTTTATTTTGCTATAATAAGCACATCAACTAGAGGATATGTTCATGGCACGTTTGATTCTGACCACTGAGATTGCAAAGCGTTTGTCCGCCATTTGTGATGACCCCTCGCACTATAAGGTCACTCATGATGGTGTTCCGGTAACACATGTTGTTGTTACTGTTGGTGGAATTACTTTGTATGAAGAAGGAGAAAAACATCGCATCATGTATGGTGATACTGTTCAGATTTCGGTGTATGAGCGTCAAGACGATTATTTCTCCTGACGTTTACAATGAATAACACAAAAAGCCTTCAAATGAAGGCTTTTTTCATTTATAATAACTCTAATACCTGAGAACGGGGGAGACAAACACCGGGAGAGCCTGTTTTTGAAATGTATCTGAATTGTGTATGAAATTACAAACAATTACTTCAAAATATATTTTGGTGTGGTATAATAAACGCATCGCCCAAGAGAACTTACCATGATTACCCTCAATTTGACTGCGCCGAAATATACCGCTTATGGTAACGTGATCCGCAAACTGATGTATTCTGGTGACGGCAATATTGAAAAAACTTTTTGCGGGCTGTTTTTGCATGGTTGCCCTGACAATGGTAATCAGCATACGCTTTGGCTCAAAGGGCCAAAGCAAGATATTATCGCATTTCTGGATATGACGCACGAAGATTTTGTGGCAAAAGGTGTTGACACCCCATTGAAGATGATATCGTCGCATCTTTCCAACAATTCCGGCGACCGTTTCAATGCATTGTCAATTATTGAGATGTATTCACCGTTGTCTGATTTTTTGGAGCATACTTAACACAAAGTAACACAAATTGTTTTCAGTTTAATTGAAAACGTGTTATAATGATCCCATCGAAACCCAAGAGTGTTTGACCATGAATATTCGTCTTTGTGTTAGCGTTACCCCGTTCATGTCTGGCGAAGATACCATGAAAGTTATCAAAGCCACCTATCCGGGTATCAAGATTTCTATGGCGCTGAATAAGCGTATTTTCAAGTTTATGACCTATATCATCAAGCAAGTTCCGACTTCGGGTGAATTGGTTCACATTTACTTCAATGCCCGAACCGTTTCCCCCGCTGGTGATGTGCCGGGATATGTGATTGCTGATGATTTCAATCTGACGTTTGCAACGCTTTCTGGAACCGCCTTTAGCCTTAATGGTGAAGTGTACAAAACCAAGCCGGGTTATTATAATGGCTTGGTTGATGCGTTTGACCAGATGGTTTTCAACATTTTTTCTGGAAATCCCCCTGAATGGGCCGCTACGTTTGGTCAAATCCGCAACATGTCCAAACAAAGCAAAGTGGTTAATGTTTACTTTATGAATGGTGTTACTGTTCATATTCCGTTGTCTTTCTTCGGAGAATAGCAGTTACAAAATGATTTATGATAGCAAGGATGCTATTATAAATTTATTTTAATCCAATAAGTTTTCAGAATCTTTTTTCATTGGGTCAAACGCAGCAAACACTGATCTAACACTTTTTGGTGGCGCAATATAACTAACTTTTCCTTTCCCTTCAACATCATTAACATAAGGTATATGGTCAGCATTATCAAAAACTTTTCCTCTCAATTTTAATGATGATTCTCTATTATATGGAGTTTTATTATCATTATATCCACCAATATCTCTTAAATGCATATTAAGAGAATCTTCATCCCATTCTTTATTATCTTTATTCAAATAAGGCTTATTTTTTATTAATACTGGATAAGTATTAGATGGTCTTATGGTGTCGTAATTTCCTACGGTTCTTTTAAATCTATCGTTTGCAGTTTCCGCATCACCAAAATGTGTTCCTACTGCATCGAATGGTGCTATGGCGAACTTACTAGAATCTAAACTATGCGTATCAATACCATGTCTAGAGAAATGATAAGCCGGAATAGTAAAGCCCATTGCATTAGCTCTATCTTTAGCGGTATTTTCTGGGTGTAATCCTAAACCACCTTTTTCTATTGGTAATGCAGCATTTTTCTGTGCTATTTTATGTGCATCTGAATAATCAGTGTTTTCAAGCAAATGCATTAACAAATAAGATTTATAATTCATAGTGTTACCTTTTTTAACAATATTTAGGTTGTATTTTTATCATAACGTCGGTACAATAATGTTTTCCCCGGAGACTTCTAATGTCTAAGAAATTGTTTATTTTGATTCAAGATTGCGGTGACGGTTCTTTTAGTCCTCGCTATACCATGAATGAAAAGTGGATTGCCCAGCAGCAAGAAAAGCATGATAAACGTGAACTGGAATATGATTCCATTGGTTGCGATGGTGATGGATTTCATTTTGATACTCTTGAAGTTCCTGATGAATGTACCCTGAATAGCTTGGGTATTTCGTGGGATTGTGCGGAGTAATGATAATGAAAGCAATTAGTCCGAGTGAAGCAAAGAAATTGCATGTAGTTGAAATTCCAGATGGGATTATTGAAATTGTCAACGAGTTATTGGTGAAAAAAGTTAACCCTAACTCGAAACGCCAAGATATTTTAGTAACTCAAAAGGAAGTTGTTGATGCATATACTGCCCGATTTGGTGAAAGGCCAAAGATGGAATGGCTTGATTTTGAGCCAATTTATGAGGCTCAAGGGTGGGGTGTGCATTATGACAGGCCCGGATACAATGAATCGTATGGTGCATTTTGGCGTTTTAGCAATTAAATCAGTTGACTTATTATTCTTTTCGATTTATAATAAGTCATCTACAGTGAGGGCGAACCCATGAAATCTTCCAATATTACGACATTTGTTGTTTTGTATGTTGTCAGTCATGGTGGTCATGTTGACATACCTTCTGCTTTTGTGGTGAAGGCAGAAGATGCTGATGCAGCAGAAGAATTGTGTCAAGAAAAGTTTTTGGGCGCTGAGATTGTGTGGGTTTGCCAGACTGATGATATTGATGCCGCATACGATGAATATTGGGGTGTTTCGCCCGAAAGTGGTCATGATGAACCTGTTGAGGAAAGCAATCCCCGGCAGATTCCCGAAATGAACCTGTGGGACAGTCACGATTACTTTAAACTCGAAGCTGAAACGGACTACGATTCACACCATCATTTTTACCCTATGTAACATATTAGGGTTGACATTTTGGTTTGATTTAAATATAATAGCCACACCAAGCCAGTGTGGCTTAATTCTTTAAAGTGAGGATGTTGAAATGGAACGTAACTTTGTTGCGAAGCATATGCGTCAATTCAACAAGGGCGCTGGTTCCCATACCAATCAGGTTCGTAAGGGCCAATTGCAAGGGAATTTGCGTGAATTGTTGGATGAATATTTCCTTGATGATGAGGAAGATCAAGGCAACGATCTTGAACAAGGTCAATGCCTTGAGTCGCATTTTCGCAAGGCAGCATAATCCATGAACAAACAAGACTTTATAGAACAAGAAATAAACAAAAACAGACTTGCTTTTGGTAGATGGCATTCTACCGAAAAGCGCAATTCTGCCGATCATTTCAAACTTTTAACCGAACCATCCCCAAAAAACGAAGAAGAAGTATTACAGCACGGTAATGCATTAGCTAATACTGGTAATTATCCGGTAGGTACTAGTGCATGTTTCAATGTCGGTATATCTGGCGGTTGTGGTCTTGAATGTTTTGTGTATTTGAGTGGTAAGTGTGGCGAACCTGATGAAATGTATCCGTTCGCTACCGTTGAAGATGAAGAAAGACACTTAAAACTTTATCCGAAAAGTGTTGACAGGGGATAGTAAGTTTAGTAAAATGGCACTCGCAGCGCAGCAATGATAGGGGATGAAGAAACGCTGGATGGTCACTCGGAGCCTCTACTGACGTGATACCGCTATAATGAACTAGCCACCATTATAGGCATTTTGGCTGATGATGCTATAGCTCAGTTGGTAGAGCCGGAACCAGTAAAACTCCGAGAGCGGTGGTTCGAGTCCACCTAGCGTCACCGTAACAATTGGAATGCCTCTGTAGCTCAGGTGGTTAGAGCAACCGACTCATAATCGGTGGGTCGCTGGTTCAAGTCCAGCCGGAGGCACCAAGCATCTATAGCTTAGTGGGAAAGCAGCCTGTAGGCACCAGCGGTGGTTCGATTCCACCTAGATGCATCAAATAAACAACTTTGCCAGTAGTTTTGTGGATAAACTGGTAGGATTAGCTATTCAGTGCCTTGTGTGGAAGTTCCATTGGACAAAAAACAATAGCAGTAACTTATGGTTTCCTCCAAACTAGGAAGTTACCGTCATATCGACGTTAAAGGTACACGAAAACAGATGTTAACATCTGTTTTCGTGTTTTACATTATTTGGATAAAAATAATATGAATAAATTAGATGAAGCTAAATCTCATGTAGATAGCCTCCAAAAGATCATTAATGATCTTAAACATTATCACGAAATTAAATTAAACAAAGTTGAAATCGAAAGATTATACCAATTTGTTTTGGATAATCCTGATCAAATAGTTACTGTTAAATCAGTACCAACGTCAATAGGCCCATGCATATCTGCCATTATAGATAATGGCACTATTCAGAAACTTCAAAACATAACAGATTATGAAAGTTGGTGATTTAATCTCACGAAATAGGTGATTTAATGGCATTTCAAGTTCTTCAAGATAATATCCCTTGCGCCGAATATGGTATTAAAACATGGGATGTCGATACATTTTCTACACTTGAGCAAGCAATTGTTTTTGCATATCATTGGGCATATCCTTATGATATGGAAACTATTGTACAAAATGTTACAACAGGAATATGGACAATGAAGCCCGGAATAGATTATGATATGTCTATGGGCGAAACGCCAATCCTGATGAAGATTTTGGAGATTTGAAATGCGTAAAATTGTTCTTGCTATCGCTGTTATTGGCTGTGTGGTTGCTTCGCCCGTCCACTCCGAAAGCATGTGTCAGGTTGAGCTTTGCAATAAACTTGAGCGTTTCTCTCTCAGTCCTACAAATTGGGTAAAGGATTGGGCTGGAAAGACATGTTTTAATTCGGCGCTGCCACGTTCCCAAGCGGTTGTTGGTTCTGTGGTGAGTAGTTCTTCGAAATGGTATCAGGGGTCTTTTAACCCTACCAAGAAGTCTGTTACCCGTGTTAACAAGGTGTACCGTTGTGACTGATTCAGTAATTGTTTACCATTCTCCTATGGAGCAACAAACGGCTGAAATGGTATCATATGCCTATCAGTCTGGCGATATGATTTGGTTTTGGGGGATTATTCTCGCAATTCTGATTGGAATCGCCATCGCTATTGAATATTCTAAACGCCGCTAAGGGGCTATAATTGGAAAAGAACGCATATATGAACGCTGTCAACATTCTTGAAGATATGATGCATCTTCAATCTCAATCTGATCTTAATCAGTATTTCCGATCATTTGAAACACTGAACAAGGGTAGCTATTCGTTTCATGAGGTTGTGTACCATCAAGCAGGGCTTCCGGAGGCAAATATTCTGTGCTACATCATGAATGATCAAATTGCAGAAGATCGCCGCCAAGTGGCCTTTACCGCCATTTCTACCAGCGCCATTCCGGTTTATACTCCGATTATGGTGCGCAAGCAAAATGATTCTTATATTGGGTATCCTTCTGAATATCTAGAAGTATATCGTGATCATGTTTTTGATTTGAACTCGGATTAATAAATGAATAATATGTACGAATATCCAGTAAAAGAAGGTGATATAGTTTCTCATTATCGTGATTATACGTTGATTGGGGTTGTTAAATTAATTGATTATAATCTACCACACCCAACAACGTGCACAGTTTTATGGAGTGGTGATAATATTTCAGATATTCAATGGACAAATAAATTAGTGGTTATTGAAAATGAACAAATTAGAAAAAATTGAAGGTTATTGGTATAATTCATATAATGCTACAGCATATCCTATGCCTGTAGCAAATGAAACTCCATTCGACGGGAAAGAAACGTTTCTTTCCCGTCTTGCTTTTTTGGAAGAAAAAGCAAAAGTGGTATATTTTAGAGGTTTTTCTATGTGTCGCATTTGTAATTGCGCTAATGGAAGTTGTGAATATAATTTAGAAAACTGGAAATGGCCTCAAGGATATAGACATTATGTTGAAACACATAATGTAATTCCTTCGGAAGCATTCATGCAGTTTGTAATGGAAAACAAAAATATTTGAGGAACTAACAAATGGAATTAAATGAAAATAATTATATTAATGGTAATGTTTTAGTTATAATGGCTAAACAAAGAAAATTGGCAGAATATATTAGTGATGAATTGGGCGGAATACCCGTAAAGATTTACCCAACTTTTTCACCAGCTAATGTAGACCCTAATACAGACGAACCATATCAATGCGTAAGTTGCCTTACTACGGAAACTGATTTCTTAGATTCGCTTTCAAAGTATATTATTGAAAAAGTTAAAGAAAATACTAAATCTGTTAATATATTTTTATACCAAGTAGTTTATCGTATTATAGAAAAAGGGACATATGTCATTGGTGATGAAGATTTTGACGTCAATACCACAAAACAATTGCAAGATGATATTATTAAAGTAGTTATCAGGTTTGCGTTTACAGAGCAATAACATACATATCACATCTCTTTTGATATAATATAAACATATCGAGGAGGTAGTCATGGTTTCTATCAACATCAATGTTCGTAACACGTATGTTTATTGTGGTGATGGTTGCTGTTCTTTCCCCGCAGAAACTTACATTGATGTTGAAGTTGATGATGTGTTGGTGCATGAAGAAACAACGCCATATGCCATTCGTGATGAAGAAGAAGCCATACAATATTTTCAAGGTCGTGATGAACTTGAAGATTTGGCAAAGGTCGCAATAATTGAGATTGTGTATTAATGAAAGTTACATTTGACCCCATTAATGGGAAAGCATACCCGGACGGAAAAGTTATTGGCGAAATGCTGATTAAACTTATCAATGGTGAAGATTTTACTATTGGTAGCGAGAACTCATTGTATGCTATCCGCTATCTATATTTGTTTGAAGGGTTTGATGATTTGGATATTACCATTGTATTCGAAGGTCAAGAAACCAAAATTAACCAATATGGTAATCCCGAAAAATGGTTTAAGGGAATGGCAGACTTCACGATGGATATTTGCCAAAAGATTGTCTTAAAGCAATGCGCCATGCGCAAAGCGGAACGTGCCAAACCTGTAGATGATCAAACACCAAAAGAAGTTGAAATTACAGTTCACCCCAATCATTTTTCAAAGTGATAACAAAATATACTCACCAATGAGTATATTTTACATTTGGTATACATACATTTTTAGTTAATGTGGTATAATGAGTGCAGCACTAGGACATAGGGGAGACAAACACCGAACCTGCATATTTTCTATTTGTATCAGTTGTGTAAAGAATGCAAAAAAGTATTTTCAAACGAAAAGAAACCTGTTATAATGATCACATCAAGACGACGAGGTGTTATCATGAAGAAGAAAGTGCATGTTCTCCAATTCCCGGCTGAAATGTCCCGTGATTCCTATTTCATGACCGCTGATCAAGTGAAGTCTGCCCTTGAGAAGTACGAAGTTACTGCCATTTTTTATGGTGAAGGTGACGATGAGGAACTGTGTGAAATGGCTTTTGACATTTCCAATAACCCTGCCCGCACTGCTCAACGTGCGTGGTTTTTCGGCAACAATCGTTCTCTTTCTGTTGGTGATGTGGTGAAAGTTAATGGGCGTCCGTATCTTTGTGCCAGTGTTGGTTGGGTCGCCCTGTAAGTAAACCCGCCGAAAAGCCCCTTATAAGGGGCTTTTTTATTTTGCAATTAACACAACGTTACAAAGATTTTCTTTTCAAAAGAAAAGAAATCAGTTACAATGACTACATCAAGACAGCAATCAACCGGAGTAGCTAACATGTCCGCCATCATCACCAAAGACACCCTGCAAGCTATGTTGAATGGTTCTGACAAGGCATTCAAAATCCGGTTGGTTGGTCGTGCCTTGACCGTTCTGATGAACAATCAAACGGAAGCAGAAAAGCACGAAAACCAAACCAAAGAGTTGAATGGTGTTGGTTTTACTGCCCCTGACGCAAAATCTGGTACACTGACGGCAAAAAGTTTTTTGCGTAATAAGACGCTGGCCGACTGGCAACTTGATTTGTGGGTGAAGCCGGATCACACTGGCTACAGCAAGATTTGCAAATATCATTCGCAATTGAATGTTGCCGCAAGGGTAAAGGCCAAGCGGTAATAACAAAAGTTAACACAAGGGTTCTTTTCAAACAAAAAGAACCCTGTTATACTTTCACCATCAAGACGAGATAGGTGACATCATGAACAAGGCAACGAAAAACCACAAAGCAACTGGCCCTGCCTTTCAATCTGGTCAGGTTTGGTATATTGACCCGATCAAAAAGATTGGGAAGGTCATTGTTGATCGTGTTGAAAAAGAAGGTAATGGTCGTGGTTTGATTGATTACCGTGTCCACTTCACTTATCCTGATGGTAGTAAAGGCTCAAAGGATGCGTGGAACTTTCAAATTCACTATACCCACGAGGCTGATGCGAAAATCAAAAGCCACAAACTTTAACAAAAGTTAACATAAGGATTCTTTTCATATGAAAAGAATCCTGTTATAATTCCATCATCATCAACGGGGAAATTATTATGCATCTGTTCAAAGCTGGTTCGTTTCGCATTCTGTTGGCTGTTGATTACATTCAGCCGGAGCATGGCCTTGAGTATAAGGGGGCCAAAATCAAAGAAGGCTCTTTTCATGTTACGGGATATGCCGAAACCCGTGACGGGGCCGTGTCAATGGCTTGTGGTATTCTTCAAGATGTTGTCATGATGGATGAAAATGTCAAACATATCCATGACTTCCTTGAAGTGAAGAATCTCATTATTGGCGGCATTAATGACTGGAAGCGTTACGAACAAATCGGCATGTGCCGTTATGGTTTTCCGACAATTGAATCCCTCAAGGTGTTGGTTTTGATTGAAAGGTTTGATCAAAATACGTACACTGAAAACATTTACACGGTGTAACAAAGACTTACAAAAAGAGGCTTTCAAAAGCCTCTTTTTTGTTTTATAATTAGCAAATCACGAAACAACTGGATCAAAGTCATGTCTGCACAAGGTTCGATTTACGTTTCTACCGCCCGTAATGCCCGCCATTTCAATCGTGTTGAATTGTTGCAAATGGTTGATGAGGAAACGGATTTTCGTGAAGATGTGAAAATGCGAATTGTCGAGGATATGCAAAATAACCTTGATTTTGAAAGTTTCGGCAATCCGTTAGCAGATGAATGTTTTGATTATACCAAGTTGTATGTTGGTATTGATCGCCAAGGGGTGTGGACTAATTTCGGGACTGTTTTTCACCAAGAAGATTATCATTTTGAACCTTACTATGAGCCTTGGGAAGAATACTGTCCTGTTATTGATTCGATTTATGACATGTGAGGCTGAACTATGAATGTGACAAAAATTATGTGGGCATACATGTTTATGTATGGTGTTCCCGGTAAACCTTCCTATTATGGTGGGGTTGATCAGGACAATAAAGACTACAATATCAAAGGTGTTGGTATTGACTGGAAAGCCACCAAGGAACCGTTTTCAGACACCTATGCGTCTTTTGATGGGACGGATTGTGACCCCTCTCGAAAGGAGTTTTTGAATGGTTGTTTGGTCTTGAAAAATGGCAAGAAAATTAACTATTGCCATCCGCATTCCACTATGAATGGAATGCTTCATGCAATGACTGCTTTGCAAAATGAGGTTGCAACAAATCCAATTTATTTGGATTGAAAAGTCTTGCAAACCCTCGCTGATCTTGGTATAATGTATCTATCAAGACAGCGAGGTTCATCATGCATCAATCTGCTCAAGTTGCCACCGCCCGTAATGCTCGGAACATCACTCTGAACAATGTTCGTCAAATCTTGAATGCTGAACTCCATACGATCCATGATGAAGAAATCTTCGGATGGGGTGGTTATCCTCATGATCTTGAGTTTATTGATACTGACACGTACAATGAAACCAATGATGTGAGTTTCCGCACTATCCATGTATGGGCAAATCGTTTCTGCGTTTCTGATAGGGTTTTGTTTGAAACGAATGATGGCCGCTTGGTTGATCGTGATGATATCAACCGTGAAGAACGTCAGTTCGATCATGACTATGATATTGATTGGAATGATGATTGGTTGTTTGATTAAACAAAAGGGCCGTATGGCCCTTTTTCAATTTAGGATAAGAAAATGTTTCCATATGAATATAATGAATATATGAAAAATAGTGGTATTTCTATTAATTGTGGTGAATCAAGTTTTTACGATTTACCAGAAAGACGTTTTAAAAATAAGAAAGTGAAATGTGAATCAACGAAATATTTTGAATATACCCCAGATGGATTTAACTTAAACAAATCCTTATTATTGAATGATATTTTTGATTATTTGTATTCAGAGAGACATCGTGACGTTCCACCACATTATGCGAAAATGTTAAAAAATACTAAAACTCTATTAATGCATAATGATATTGATAGAGTTTTTCGTATTTCTTCTGATGTTGTTGAAGCTATAAAAAGAAATTATAATAATCGTGGTGATATTAAAAACAGACATATTTTTTATTTTAATGTTAAGTTTTCAATTATTGAAAAATCTTTCATTTTCATTTATATTGATGGGTTTAACCGCACCGAGAATGCTGCTAGATTTTCTTGTTCTCATGGGTATTCATATGAATATTCCCCTGAACCTAATTTAGATAGAATTATGAGAAAAAGTTTAATTGGCCTGAAAGCTAATTATGATAAGCCTATTAATAATAAAGAGTTTACATTTCTTTACGATAAAGAAGTTGAAAATATTATACGCAATGGTAATATGAAATATGATGGATATGTGATTTCACCATCCGGTAATTTAACCATAAAGTTCAAGCCGAGGAAGTAAATGTTTAACCCAAAAGATATTGATAGTGTTTTTAAAGTCGGACAGCGTGTTGAAGTTACATGGGAAGAAGATAAGTATTACGGCATTCAAGGATATGTTACTAAAACTGGTAATAAGGAATGTGAAATCATGATGCAAAGTAATCAAACAATGTGGTTTGGTGATAACCATCTAACACTAATATCAACAAAGGCTAAATGATGTGTAATAATACTTGTGATTTATGCGGAAAGAACTCAAATACTTTAATTGATGTTGGGGGCGGTGTTAAAAGCTGCCCTAATGTCATTGAATGTGAAAACAGTAAGTTTATCAGAACGCTTACTGGTTGGACTTCTATTGATGATACAAAGGTTATTCATCGAATTGACGCTTTTAGTAGGTCACATGCCAAGACGAATTTAAAGCCTGATGATTTGCTGTATCATTGTGAGGTTTATAACGGAAATGGTGTGTGGTATTATACCGTAAAGCCCACGAAATATAGCGCAATGACTTGGTGTGATAATATCCTTAAAGAAAACGGATGGATACTTAATGGAAACTGATAATTTGGTTTATGACCCAATTACTAAAACTATGATGACCCCATTATCTTTTATTACTACTAATGTAACTTTTGATAATTCATATTACCATAAGGATATTAATTGGTGGTTAAGCTATTTTCAAGATTCTATGGTTTTGGGATATATTCTCAATCCAGATCATGATTATTATTCCATTAAATTAGCTGAACCAATTGGCGAATATACTTATGCAACCCCATGTATATTTTTCAAACGTGACCCAAAGGTTTCACATAAGAACTCCCATAAGTTCAATTTTGATTCTGAAAGAAATGTTGATGATGAATATTATGAACAATACCCTTACGTGGTGATGCTAAGAGGATGTGATGATGGTCATTTGGGTTTAGCCGTGCGTGATATTTCCGAAGCTAAATCAATTCTCGAATCAGTGAATGATTTTAAAATCACAAACATTCAAGATTTGAATGAATTGTCTAAATTGCACTATCATAATTAAAATAATAAAGAGATAACAATGAAATGCCCATTATGTAATTCTGATATGGTTCCTGTAATTGACCATGATGTTTGTGTCATATATTCAAATAAATGTATGTGTTGTAATGCTGTAGTTTCTACCGAAGAAGATCAAGAAAAATCATTATCCACCGCCCAAAACGCTATCGGAATGGTTGTTAAATTTTCAAAGGAAAGCGTTACCCGTTTTAATACTTTACAATGTTATAGAGAAAGTTTATTCAAAATAATTGCGGTTAATACTATTAACGGTTATGTCGTAGTAGATGCAAAACTTATTGGTGGCGAAGATACATTACGAAATATAAATGCCGATATGTTTACCACTTGGGGTATTGAAAAACCATTAGGTTCCCATGTTATTTTTCATCCGAAAGTATTTGACGAACCGTACACTCCATATTATAATGAGTACAAAGGGCATCAATTTGAAGTCATCGGAATTCATACTGATCCGGATTTTTTATGGACGGAACATTATGAATTGCGATGTATTACTGGTGATGTTAAAGTCAAAGGCCATGTGCATATGAGCGATATTGTTTTAATATGATTACAAATGCAGTCACTAAAGTTTCTTATGGGGAGTATGCGGTAGAACTGGCTAAAATCGCTTTGAAGGCCCGTTTATACGTTCCCGGATGGGATTTGAACCCTACCCTACACACAATCATCAAACACGCCAATTCCATGTGTTATGGCGTTGCAGTGACGTTTTATTATGACAAGCCAATTGCAGTTGCTATCACTAAGGCGACATGGAATGGTGTTGTTTACACGTTTGTAAAGCCAAAACATCGAAAGAATGGGTATGGTAGAAATGTGACAAAATCTTTGTTGTCTAAGTATGTTGGTGATGAAGAACCGGCAGGTCATGGCACTGGTATTAAAGGGGCATCAAAGTTTTTTGAGAGTATGGGATTGCCAATTAAGGAAAATTATGACGATGGTTACGATTGAGATACACAACGAACCCGTGTATGTGATATAATGAATACAGCACTAGGACATAGTGGAGACAAACACCGAACCTGCATGTGATTCTTATAACATGCATTTTAACTATTACTTGCGTTAACACTTCGTTACACAAAGGTTCTTTCCGGATAGAAAGAACCTTGTTATAATGACTACATCAAGACAGCAATCAACCGGAGCAACCGCCATGACTACCCCGAACATGACCCTGACTTCCTTCCTCAAGATGAATACCAAGCCTGTTTCCGGTGTTCTGGAAACCCGTACCGAAGTGTCCCTTCGTCGTCGTGGCAACACGTTTGGTAAGGTGTTTGCAGTCACCAAGACGAATGTTATCCTGAACGGTGACTATGAAGCCGCCGTGAATGCTCAACGTGCGATTGAAGGCAAGGCGCAAGATTTCAAGGCCGGTCAACGTGTTTGGGGCAAGCAAGTTTCCCCGGCTATCGTTGAGCGTGATGGCAAGCAATATCTGTCCACTATCATTGAATCCGTGCGCAGCGTGACTTATGTCACCGAAACTGGCGTCAAGGTTGAACGTGATGCAATCAAGCATCTGTTTAAGGCCAAGCGCAAGACTGCCAACAAGCAAGGGCTTGATGATGCGGTGATTTTCCGCAATATCAATTTCGACAATATCGAAAAGTTCATTCTGAAAGGCGACTTGGTGATGGTGTTGACCAAGTAAGAAACAACAAGAAAGGGTGATTCCGGGAATAAGAATCACCCTTTCTTGTTTTCAATACAACGTAAATATAGGCATATTAACATTTGCAAATGGAGATTAATATGTCTAAAAGTTTTAGAGATTTATTACAAGGTGATTTGAAAGTCACTAATTTAAACGAAAACTTTACCGATATCCTTGGTAAAGAAAAAGAAAGTGCATTGCACAATGATTCATCCCTTAATTCTATTTCCCGCCACATTAAATCGGGCGATTTGGCGAAAATAGCAGAAGCAGCATCTCACCCAAAGGCAGATAAAGCACATTTAGAAAAGGCATTAGAAACTGGTCACTTAGATCATATTGTTGCCATGCATCCTAATGCGCCTTTAAGCGTTTTGCGTCATATTTTGCGTCATAGTACAGATTCTTTTGCCCGTTCTGTTGCTGCACACAACCCTAACCTAACCCCTCGTGCATTGGAAATTGCATATGACCGTGAAACTAATCCGGGTGTTAAGGCTATTATGTTACGCTCTGAACATATGCCAAAACATGTTTTGGAACGTGAAGGGAAAGAAGAAGTTTCTAAAGAATATCCTAGCTATCATGCATTAGAATCTATTGCAAGAAATCATAATACCCCTAGTGCTGTTCGTGAATCAATTTATGATAAACTTAAATCAGGTAATCGTGAAGTTGGTGTAAATCGTAAAGATGAAGCATTGAAAAAGTTAATGCATGTTATTAATGAAAATGGATTGCATCACAAAACTTCATTTGGTGGCGTTGATATTAGATTATCTAAAAATGAAGAAGATGGCCGTCATGGTATTACTATTCATGCTGCACATGATTATGATGAAAATACCAAACCAATTTCAGCATATAATTCACAACGTAAGAATTGGGCGGGTGTTCACGAACGTATGGATTCTATAGCGTCTGATCCTTATGTTCAACATCATTTTGATGTTTCTGTAAACAAAATCAATATGGGTAAAGCTAACAGTGAAACCTCTCGTTTAGAGAAAGAAGGTTCAACCGGCCCTCGTTCACATGGTTCGGTTATGCATATTGAATTGAAGCCAGAAGGCGAATAAGTTTATGTAAAACAAAAAGGGGCATTATGCCCCTTTTTTATTCTGTAGTTTTTTTCATTAACTTGTCATATGAATATGCATATGAGTTCAGGTAATGAGCAAGTGCCCTCATGACCGCAAAACAATCGCAATCAGGATGACGAACAACATCATCAACGATAACATCAAATAAATTGTCATCTTTTTGCTGAACGATAAGTTTAATGCATTCTTGCTCTACATCCACAATAATATTGGATTTTTTATAATCCTCAACTAATTTGTCAACGTAAAATGTGTGAACCTTTAAAACTGACAATTTTCCATTATATTTTGAAATGCTGTAAATTTTGTATTTTTCGGCATGTTTCAAAGCAAACTTTTCAAAATGATTATCATTAAACATTTTTTCTTTTGAAACATCACTAAGATCATGCCACATTATTAAACCCCTTAATTGTTGATATACAGAATGACGCAAGAATCACCACTGATTTTTTCCGCATATTTCGTGTCACACATAGCATTCCACAAATCACTTTCATCAGCAATAATATAATTAGTGCTGAACGATTCGATGATTGCATGACCGTTTGCTTCCATGAAAGCATCGGTTTCTGAAAAAGTTTCAAGAGTTTCAATTTCACCAAGAAACTCAATTTGTTCGAATGAAGGGAAATCAATCACATTGATAATTGTGCATTCATCGCCATTGATAACTACAAAGAACGGATTCATATTCAGCCTCGTTTAGTTTATGTGGCTAGTATACCATGTTCAGCCAAGTTTAGTGTATGCCTAATGTAATTATAATTACAAACATTTACACACAAATATTTTTATTGTGTTATAATTAACACAATCTCTAATAGGTGTATTATCATGCAAATGTCGAAAACTGCCGCAATTAAAGAAGCCATTAAGAACGTGTTTATTAAGCACGAAAATGGTGCTTATAATGTTTGCCACGCCACCATCAATGGTGGTCATGTAGTTCAAGATTTTGCCAAAACACGCCAAGAAGCATGGTATTTTCTGAGGGATGATCGCTTCTTTTCAATCTTTACATATCTCGGATATGATATTGATGATGTCAACGGGTTGAGGCATTTTGCAATGACTCACAACGGTACACTAATGCAATGCGTGAATTATGCGTTGCAACATTACAACCCAGAAACATGATGTAACACAAAAAGGCTTCTAGTGAAGCCTTTTTTCATTTATAATTGTCTCAATACCTGAGAACGGGGGAGGCAATCACCGAGATATCTTAGAATTTGTTTGTAACTGGACTGTGATAAAATAACATACTAAAACAATTCTAAGCATCTTTTTCTTTACAGCTAAAAGAAAATACCTTATAATGACTCTATCGAAACCAAAACCGGAAGCACAAACATGACTACCAAGATTGATGCCCAACTCGAAGCCGCCCGTATCCAAGCTATCGTGGTTCAGGCCAAGATTGCCGCCAAGTCTGCCGCCGAAACCTACCTGCGAGACAAGCTCCAAGGCCGTGATATGTTCCCGTGTGGCTTTGCATGGGTGCGCATTGCTGGCGTTAAGGGCAATACCAAGTTGGGTAAGGCGCTCAAGGATTGCGGCTTCTCCAAGGCGTATGCAGGCGGCATGGAAATCTGGAACCCGTCCGGCCTGCCGGTACAGAATATGGACGTGAAGATGGAAGGTGCGGAAGCATTCGCCAAGGTTCTGATTGACAAGCTCGGACTTGGTGCAGAGTTCAAGGTACTGGCAGAGTGCCGCATGGACTAAAAGTGTTGACAGTGGTTCTTGAAAAGGGTATGATACGTCATACCCTCAATTAACTTTCCCGGAGATTTTAATGAGTAACGAAAATGTGTGTACGCTTCCTGACGGAAATTACAAAGGTCTATGGAGCGGGTATGTTGTGACCGTCACACATAACGGTGAAGTGCATCAATTAAAGACGCAAATTGGTGTGCGTGGCATTAATTGTCCGTGCGTTGTTGAAGTTAAAGCAGGTGTTTATAAAGTAAAGTAACACTTCATAACATAAAAAGCCTTCCAATGAGGGCTTTTTTCATTTATAATTAAATGGTCGATTTGGAGAATGTAATGCGCAAAATCAAGTTGAGAACGGCAATACAATTCGCATCTACCGTTTGTGTTGATGGGAGTGATGTAAGAGACATAGCTGATTGTGCGGCGGGCTGGTTGCGTCTTTATTATGGCTATAGTGGCGAAAGTGTGGTTGTTGATGGCGACCAAGAAATAACGCTATCTGAACATGGTGAGCCAACTGAGCCGGTATTAGACCCTAAAGGCCATAAGGTATATCTAGGGTTTTACGTTCACCGCCCATTGACAGTTGATGACGTTGTTAACAATAGTTAACACAAATAGGATTTTAAAATGAACTTAAACAAAGATAATAAAGAAAGTAATACACAAAAGGATAATAAGGCTAGTAAAGTTTTCGATGAGATAATGGCGGCATTAATTATTCTTATACTAATTACTTTTTTCGTAAACTTTATATCATTTCTTGTATATGAGCCATTTTTAACGGCGGAACGTGGTTTTCGCTTAATAATAGGAATTATGGTTTTCTGGTTTTTAATGTCTTAACATTTAATAACACAAAAAGGCTTCATTAGAAGCCTTTTTTCATTTATAATTGTCTCAATACCGGAGTTGAGGGGGAGACAAACACTGCCCCTGCACGATTTTTATTATATTAGTGCAAAAGGAAATGGGGAATATTCCCCATTTCCTTCAATTTCACAGCGGCTTGAAAACAAGGTTATCATTCGGGGCCGCTTCAATCGTGGCATACAGTCCCTCAAAGCAAACTTTCATGCCGATTTCAACCTTCACCAGAGTCTTTTTTTCTTGTTTGTGACTGGTCAATGCCACACTGCATTGGTTCAGCCAGTGCAATTCATGACCCTTTTCTTTGGCATCTGCCACTTCTTTCATCGGGCAGCGATTGTATTGGAGAGCGTAGCTAACCACGCTTCCCGGCGAATACAGGCGGTAAAACTTGGCATTCCGGCCAGCGGCAAGACCGAGAACATCATCGGTCGTAATTTGAACGACACCATCAATCGGGCTAGCTTCACGTTCAACAACGTCATACGCCGGGAAAGATTCTACAACAACTTGCTTTTTGTACACGCTCATGGTTGCTACTCCAAGTGATTGCTGTCTTGATGTGGTCATTTTAACAGGGAAACCAAGTCATGTCAATCTTTTTATTTGAAAAGAAATTATAAAAAAGTATTGAACCCATAGATTTTCGTGGTATAATACCGTTATCAACCAAGGGGAACCGAACATGAGTCAATCTTTTCAAAGTATGATTGCCCTTAAAGTGCAAGAGTACATTGATATTGCAATTCGGCGCTTGGGTTTTGAGGAAATTCATTATGAATATAACTTTTCTTTGAATGGGAAAAGAGGCGGAAATTTTTCGTATCGGCGTAATATCTATGGTGATGTTTATGATGCCCGATTGCATTTCAATCTTTTGATGATGAAGCAAGACCCGGAAAAATATTTGAAGGAAATCGTTGGGCATGAAGTTGCCCATATGGTTGCTGAATGTATCGGTGGTGATCGCTACAAAGAGGCTGGACATGGCCCGGAATGGAAATATGTCATGAAAGTTTTTGGTTTGGAGCCTAAGAGAACTCATGATTTTGATGTTTCAGAAACATCAGGACTTGTATTGCGCAAAACAAAACGCCACCCGGTTAAATGTAGTTGCACCACGCATATGATTACGTCACAACGCCGTACCAAAATTATTAATGGCGCAAAATTTACTTGCAAAAGTTGCGGGGAGTATGTCAAGTTGGTAGCGTGAATTGATACAAACTATAACAAAGAATGAGTTGCAATTTTCTTTGTTTTTAGTTAAAATGAAAACATCAAGACGAGGAAGTGGTATGCAATCGAAAACATTCTGTTTGAATGATACATTGGCCGAGTCTTTGGTGTGGGGTTCTGACAGCATCCACCACGCCGGGTTCATTAAAAGACTTCATGATGATGGTATGTTTGTAAAAAGTGCAACTTTTACAAATATGTCGGATATGGCAAAATGTGATTATACTGGCGAATATTGTCAGTGTACCGAAGTAGAAATCTTTTTTGAGGGTTGAATATGAGTATGTTTGGGAAAGGTACTGTGGTGGTGTCCCGCCCGGTCGATGGTCATACCGAAGAAGGGAAGGCGACTGGTGCAAGCTATCTTTGTGATATGGCTGGTTGCACTGGAAGGCGTGTTGTGGTAAAATGGTCTGATGGTTCTATCACTCGCCCCTGTTCTAAGGGGATGCTGGTGAAAGATGGCAAATGGCACATTATGTGAGATATCGACATGGCTAACGATTGTACGTTTCAGCAAGTAATCAAAGCAAATGAAGTTGGCGGCATTCTTAGCACTGGAAAGCCTATTAAATGGGAAATGGTTACAAATGCCCCGGATGATGTTGTCAAGGCCCATAAGGAATTTGTTCAGGCGTGTGAAAAGCTGAATGAAATTTTGAAGCCGCACGGAACATCCCTCTGGCTTTAAGTAACAAACTTTAACACAAAAAGACTTCTTTTGGGGTCTTTTTTCATTTATAATAACCCTAACAAGACAGCAAGATGCCGGGGTCGAAATGAAAAAGTTTGAAGTTATCTACAAGGGACAGCGTATTGAAGTTGAAACAGAAACCCTTTGGTTGGCGAAAGAAAAGGCTTCTCGCCATTTTCAAGTACCCATGAAATCTATTGTGTGGGTTGTTCCAATAAAGTAACAGAGATTAACACAAAAAGACTTCACTAGAAGTCTTTTTTCATTTATAATTGTCTCAATACCTGAAAACGGGGGAGACAAACACCGGGAGAGCCTGATTTTCAATTGTAACTGTAGTGTATTTTTATTAACGTGAAAAAACAATATTTTTCTTTTCAGATAGAAAGAAACTTGTTATAATGACAGCATACCAACAAACAAGGGGAACCAGCCATGACCATCGTAATCCACAACGAAAAGCGTGTTGGCAAGTTCACCCTTGGTTATTCTTATCGCAAGGTTGATAACTCTGCTGGCGGCTATTATTCACAAATGTATATGGTTCTCGTTACCGCCAAAGGTCGTAAGTTTGCATCTGTTTTTGGTGTGAATGAAGTTACCTATGACAAGGATGATAACCCTGTCGATATTTGTGACATTTCAGATGAAATGATTCGCAATGAAATGGCTGATGTTGCTTATTGTTTGTCTCTTTCGATTGCACTGGAACGTGATGAATGGGTTGAAGTTTTCGATGTAATTGAAATCCCGCAAACCTGATACAAACAATTACATGAAAAGACTTCACACGAAGTCTTTTTTGTTTTAAAATAAACATATCAACAAGGGGAATTGACATGACTGCCGTATTTATTTCTGAACTGTCTGGAAGCGCATTGGATTATGCTGTTGCAGTTATTGAGCAATCCAATAAGCGTTATAATTACGGAAAGGTATGTTTTGACCATAAGACCAAGCGGGTTTATGAAACCGAAGGGTTGCGACAAATAGGAGTCAATTACAGCCCATCATCGAACGTGAAAGATGGTATGGTTATCGTTTTCCGTGAGGGAATCAGCCTTATCCGTTGTGAAGATGACTATGTGACTGACCAAAAGGGGTTTTGTACAAACAAGAGAATCCCTATTTGGGCGGCGGAATATGGCGGGAATCATTCTCCACAGTCATCGTATGAAGGTGAACATTATCCGCCTCAATACGAAATAACATTTGACGACTGTTTTCATGACCAATATCCTTTGGTTGCCGCAATGCGTTGTTTTGTGGCGTCGAAGATCAAGGGGAAAATGGTAGAAATACCTCAAGAATTGCTGTAACGAGCGGTTACATTATCAGTGGAAATATTGATTTACTAATAGTATTTTCACTGGTATAATACCAACATCAACAAAATTACCGGAGCACAAAATGCCTGCAATCACACCTGAACTCATCGAAACCATTTCGGTACAGGCGTATGATGCAATTGAGGCTATTCGTGAAATTGATGCTGACGTTCGCTTGTCTGAACTGCATTACAGTATCAAGACAGATACGTTTTATGGCCGTTTTCAGCATCATCGTGGTGATCTGGGAATGTATATCATCAAGCATAACCCACTGAATGATCGCTATTCGTTTGATGCGGATGAACGTGGACAATTTTACTCCGATGACAGTGAAATTGTCGGGGGAGTCAACTGCCGTGAGCAGATTGTAATTTACAAGGATACGATTTAATTACAAACCTTAACACAAAAAGCCTTCATTTGAAGGCTTTTTTCATTTACAATTGTCTCAATACCTGAGAACGGGGGAGACAATCACCGGGAGAACCTGTCTTTCAATTGTAACTGTAATGTAAACTTTTTAATAATTGATTACACGATTTTTCTTTACAGTTTAAAAAAGTTTTATTATAATGACTGCATACCAACCAACGAGGTGACACCATGAACATGCCGACGATGACCATGACTTCCTTTTTCGCCGCCAACATCAACAAGATGAACGCAATTCTGGCTACCAAGACGGTTGTCAAGATGAATAAGAAGGATGTTGCTACCAAGCAAATCCCTAACCCGCATGGAACCGTGTACAAGATTCAGCGTGTTCAAGTCGAGTTGAATGGCGACTATGAAAAGAACGTCAATCAATCCCGTGCCGTTGAAGAAAAGTCTCAGGACTTTGAAAAGGGCGAACTCAAGTGGGGTCAACACAAGTTTGGTAAGGCTATCATTGAAAATGACGGCAAGCTCTACCTGCAAACCACTGAACTTGGCAAGATTGGCGATGTTGAATATGTTGACGAAAACGGCAACCCGGTCGATTACGCCAGCATCAAGCCCTTCATGCCTGCGCACAAGCCTTCTGCAAAGCAAGGTCTGGAAGATGAAGTGAAAATTCGCACTTTCAAGTACGAATCGGTTCTTGAAATCATCATCAAGACCGATACTCTGGTTTTGAAGCTGGTGCAATGACCAGCAAAACAAAAAGGGGCTTTAAGCCCCTTTTTTCATTTGTACATTCGATAACATTCATTTACACACTGAAACAAAGAAAAAGTTGCCATGTTAAACTTAGTTTGATATTATAAATCACATAGAGAGCAGCAATGCTAACAAATCACCCACTCATTCAAGAGGAAACATCATGAATCGCAATCTCGGCCAATCCAAGACCTTCGGTGCCAAGTTCCCCCGTGCCCAATCCCTGCCCATCGCCTTTGCCTATGTTCGCAAGAACGGAACGGGTGAAGTCCGTGACTTCACCGTGACCGTCAAGACGGCTGATCTGGAAGCCGTACTGGCTGCAAACGGGCAAGATGTGGCGGATGCCTTCATCTTCGCTAATACCATCCTCCAACACCGTAACGAGGCGATTGAAGCGAAGGCTACCAAGCTGAACCTTGAACCGGAATACCGTCAGGTCAAGATCAACCAAAACCTGACCCGTTTCCATCTCAAGGGTTACTTCTCTGCCGGTCGTGTTGCCGAACCTGCAACTGTTGACGCTGCTGAACCGGCCCCGGAAGCTGATGTTTCCCAAGCGGCTGAATGACCAACTAAGAAAAGGGCAGATTAATCTGCCCTTTTCTGTTACTTCAAGGAAAAACTAATGCAAGCATTTTTTGTTGTGCTAAACATACCCGGAAACGGTTGTAACATTTATGTCTTAGACTGCACAGGAAACGATTTTAGCCGTGCGGAAACTAAGCTAGGGCATTGGGTGTCTTTGCCGGAAGAAGTGCTTGCATTGGGCCTTCCAGTGCGTTTTGAGTGGGGTTCTTCCCTCCAGATACATGACGTTGTTGATTTGTATCCATTCATTGACCTTTATGCTAAAGGTTTGCTAAAATATCCTGAATCTGATAGCTGGTGTTGTTGCTATGGCTAACAAATATGTGTTACGTGTTCATAAGGTGATTATGTCGCCTAATGCATCCCGATTGCTTTCTGCTAATGCTTATAAGGAAGTTTCAGCGTGGCTTACTCAATGGACTTGTGCAAATAATTTCAAGGCAGTAATCGGTGATTATGATTACTGTATCAATGTTTTGCGTGATGATTTGAAAAAGAATTTGATTCCATCATGGCTAGTCCGTGAAGGCGTTACGCCAGAATGCTTTGTTTTTACAGTGTCTGGTGGTGAAGTATCTGATGATGATCGTTTTTGGTCGTCTTTTGACATGGTTTATTGCCGTGAAAACACCATTTAATCAGTAGGAAATGCTATGACTGCCCAATCTTATGTTGTTGTCGATCAATCCGATGTTTCCCCGTGTGTTTTGGGTGTTGTAGATACTACGCCTAAAGACATTGCAAATATCATTTATTCTGATATTATGTCAGAGTTTCCGAACATTACCCAACAATATACTGTTTCACATGTTAATGTTGGCCCCGATTGTATGCCGATTGAAGAATTTGAGGAACAAGGGAAAAAGTTTTTGGAAAGTTTTTTGCGTGAATTTTTCACTTTCGGCACTTTTTCTTTCATCTTTCAATTTTATGATTGTGATGTTAAGTGCGAAGATATTGAATATCGCTACACTATCCAAGATGTTAAGGCTTCATAATGTTTAAAATATTGCACATTAACTGATAAAAAGAGGTTAATGTGCAAAATAAAGAACATTAAGTAGAAAAGGCTTTATAAAGCCTTTTCTCATTTATAATCAATAGAGAAAATATAATGAATAACATTTATCCAAAAAAGAATTATGATTTTACAAATGATGAAATTGCATATTTTCAAACAATTATTCAAAATAATGATAATCTGATTAAAAAGTTTTCTGATTATAAAGATCAAGTTAAAGATATTGTATATTCTGCCAAAACAAGAGATTTTGTCAAAGGCATCGAATCCGAAATTCGCACTATCCCTATGGTAAAGGGTTGTTATCTTGACCATATGATTAAATCATCATTGCGTTCTAACATTATCCAAACTATTATTAATGTTTGTGATCGTGCCATATCCAGTTTAGAAAGAAATAAACAAGATTGTGATATTGCTATTGGAAATATTAAACTGGCAATTGAAATACAAAAAACTCGTGAATCCCGCCAGTTATTTTTAAATAAAGTTTTTGCATATAAAGAAGAATACATCAGAAGTATGGAAACCGTAGACCAAGGAACCCGTTTATGGGGTTGTTTGGTATCATTGATTGAGTCTGGTGATGTTACAAAAGATAACATTTCTGAGTATGGGATTGACTTGTCCACTCCACCAAATAGATGATATAATTGTCTCAATACCGGAGTTAAGGGGGAGGCAAACACCGGAGCAGCCTGAAATTTGTATGTAACTAAATGTAATTTTTCAACAAATAAACTTGCATGAAGGGGTTTATTTGATATAATACTCACATCAACCACGGGGAATAAATCATGGCAAAGCAAATCCATACTCTTTCTGGCCTTGAACTGGTCAATGCCGTTCGTGAGTGTTCGGGGTTGTATGATTGTATTGTCCCTGAGCTTTTCCTTGCTGTTATTGAAGATTACGGTATCAGCGTCATCCGTGTGCATGAAACCCTTGCCAGTCAAGAGGCATGGGCCGCTGAAATGGGCGAAGTTATCGCAACATCAAGCACTGAACATCAATCACATGACCCAATGTATCAATTTTGGGAAGAAAATGTTGTTTATGGCTCTACTCCAAAAGAAGCAGTTTTCCGCTGCGTTGTCAAGCGTTTTAACAAAGAATATCGCTGATACAATCCGCAACAAAGAAAGTCTTTTTATATAAAAAGACTTTTGGTATAATGACCACATTAACCACTTGGAGATTTGCCATGTTTATTTTTTCGTATATCACCCTTGCTGTTATGATTTACACCATCCATTTGTATATCGTTGATATTGTTAATTATTGTACGATTGACGGATATCAATCGAGCAATGATGTTGGAATTATAATGCTTATTGTTGTAGTTATTATTTTTATTGGCTGCACCACACACTTTGGTTTTTAACATGTTTTTACAAAGAAGTTCTTTTCGTTTGAAAGGAACTTTGGTATAATGACCACATCAAGACAGCAAACGTAGGAACCACTACCATGAACAACTTCCCCAACATCGAAATCCAAACTTCCTTCAAGCTGAATCTGGTTGACAGTGAGCGTGATACCGCCATTGCCCATGAAAAGATTGTGTTGGCGTATGAAGATGATTGTGGTACATTTGGGGAATTGCGTGTTTTCCATTCCAAATGGGATTCTGTTGATTTCGGATATGTCTATGACATGGCCTGTTCTGTTCGCTGGTTGAAAGAACTTCGTGATGCCCTTCGCACGATTGGCTTTGGTGATGAGGTTGCAACCATTGATTTTTCAGAAGGTGGTATGCAAGGTCGTCGTTTTATTTCCCTCGACATCAATTCTGGCCGTGGTGAAAAGGCGGGCATGGGTAAGGCTTTCATCGAAAAGTTCAAGCAGATTGCCGCATCCTGATACAAAAGGTTACATGAAAGAGGTTCACAAAGAGCCTCTTTTCTTTTAAAATAACTGCATCGACCAAGAGGAACCGATCATGGCAATTCGTTATACCAAGGCTGAACTTACTGAAAGGAAGTATACCGCTGAACATGCTTTCAACAATGCGTATCGTGTTTTGAAGCGTCCTGTTTGTACTAATGCCATTGCGCATTATTACCCCACGCATCTTTTTACATTGGCAGAAATCAATGAAATGGTTTCTGAAATGATTGCCGACACAAAGCATTGGGGTTAAAATATGGAAAACTTTTATGTAATTGTGGATAGCCCTTCTACTGCCCCGACAATGGCAAAGAACGGTATTGTCCCTCGTAATTATGTTCATGAATTGATTTACATTCGCTTCGGGCCTCGAATGGTGGATGTTATTGAACTGGTCGCCAATGAAAATGGTATTGTTGCGAATAACATTGTTATTGGCGAAAAAGTTTATAATGTTCTTGACTTCACCAAGAATGGCATTGATTATATTCGCCAACACATTGAACCCGGTTTAGAATTGGGTAAAAACTTTTCCGTAACTTTTGAAATGTATTCCGATATGATTAAACTTATGGAAATGCGTTTCACGGTTATTCCTGCGTAATTCGACAAAGGGTGCTCAAATGGCTTCTATCAATCTCACCAAAGAGCGTATTACACGCTTAGTGGAAATGGCGCAAAATGAAGAAACTTTTTCATTAAAGTTTAATGGCGTTAGCATTGCCGTTATGTGTGCAGAAAAATACAAAGACAAGAATGCACTGAAAATCGAATTGGTTAATGAAGAATTTTACCTTTACTATGAAGGTGAAATGTTGGATATTGAAATCTATCGTCGTGATGACGCATTGATTTTTTAACAAACCTTAACACAAAAAGGCTTCAAGTGAAGCCTTTTTTCATTTATAATAGCTTCAATACCTGAAAACGGGGGAGACAAACACCGGGGGAGCCTGTAATTTGTTTGTATAGGAAACGTAAAGTTACTTGACAAATATCATTCTATATGTTATTTGCACGTGTCTGAGGAATGTAATTTCTTTTCATATAAGTTTACGTTTCTTTACATGAAAAGACGTGACTTTCTTTTTGAATACGTTATAATGAACACATCAAGACGACAAGCACTAACGCAAGTCGAAACCAAACCCCAAAATGAGGATTCAAAAATGGCACACGCTCTCGATATGTCCAATGGTCGTGCAAACATGGCTTTTGTTGGTAAGGAACTCCCGTGGCATGGTCTGGGTACTTCCCTGACCGAAGGCGCTCCCCTTGAAGTCTGGCTCAAGGAAGCCGGTATGTCTTGGGAAGCCAAAAAGACCAAGCAAATGTTCCGTGATGAAGATGGCGTCATTCACTACGGCGACGAAAACATCCTGTATCGTTCTGACACCAAGGCCACGCTTGGCACGTGTTCTGACCGTTACCAAATCGTTCAACCGGGCGAAGTGATCGAATTTTACCGTGATCTTGTTGACCTGCAAGGCTTCACCATTGAAACTGCGGGATGTCTGGATGGTGGCAAGCGTCTGTGGGCACTTGCCAAGACCGATGGTGAAATTGCTGTTGGTGGCACTGTTGACCGCATGAATACGTACCTGCTGTTGGCTACGTCTTTCGATGGTTCGATGGCGACTGTTGGCAAGTTCACGTCTGTTCGTGTTGTGTGCCAAAACACGCTGTCTATGTGTATGAATGATGGTGAAGCCAAGATTGCCGTGCCGCATAGCACGTCTTTCGATGCCCGCAAGATGAAGGAACAGCTTGGCATTTACGAAGCTGCCACAATTCAAATGCAGGAAAAGGTTGACATTCTGGCAGGCCGCAAGATGAATGATTCCGAAGCTATGCGCTTCATCATTGATGTTCTGGCCGGGAAGGATGTTAAGGCGGAAGACCTGTCTACCCGCAACGGAAACATCGTTAAGGGCGTTTTCGATCTGTACAAGGGTACTGGTATGGGCGCAACGCTGGCAAGCGCAAATGGTACTGCATGGGGCGCTGTTAACGCTGTCAGCGAATATACAGACCATCATATCAACACCCGTGACCGTAACAACCGCATGAAGTCGGCTTGGTTCGGCAACGGTGATGCAATGAAAAACAAGGCTTTCAAGCTTGCACTTGATTTGGCAGCTTAAATGTGTTAAAATAGCCGGGGAATATTCCCCGGCTATTTTTTGGTACTTATATGGAAATATGGAAAGATATAATAAAACTTAACAATCGTTATCAAATATCGAATAAAGGTAATATAAGAAATAAAGAAACGAAGATAATATTAATACCTCAAATACAAAAGACAGGATATTATAGGTTTTCATGTAAACCATTTTTTATTAATGGTGATAAACGCACTATTTCTATTTTAATTCATCAGGCAGTTGCAATTTCTTTTATAGATAATCCTAATAACTATCGTGAAGTAAATCATAAAGATGGCGATAAATCTAATAATAATGTTGATAACTTAGAATGGTGCACTAGAAAATATAATATAAAACATGCATTTGAAAGTAATTTAAAAACTCATCGTGGTATTAAAAATACAAGATCAAAACTTTCTGAATCAGATGTGTTAGAAATATATAAATCTAATATACGATCTTGTATATTATGCATACAATATAATGTGTCTAGCAGTACAATTAATGACATTAGAAAAGGCCGATCATGGACACATATTACCCAATCTTAACAATACAGTTACAAAGATTTTCTTTTCAAACAAAAGAAAGTCTGTTATAATGACTGCATCAAGACAGTAATCAACCGGAGCAACGAAAATGAACAATCAAGCCGCTATCGTGATGGCCGTTGAAATCGAAGTCCCTGCTGCCGACAAGGTTGAAGTCCGTTTTGTTTGCCCGGATGGTTCGGTGCATCATGCCCCTGCATATGTCCTGTATCAAGAATACAGCGACATGTTTAAGGACATTCACGGTTGCCGCCCCCGCTGGATGCATTTCACGCCGGAAACCATTGGTCGTCTGATGGAGAACCTGTGCTATGAATATGAGCAGCACGTCAAGGCTGAAAAGGCCCGTGAACAGCAAGCGATTGCTGAAATGGAAGCCGCCATTCAAAAGGCTATTTCCTTGGGCGCTGGTAGCCGTCGCAATGCCCTTCGCTGGCTGATGGATGCCGAAGGGACTACGGATTGGAGCTATTTTGAATACTGTAACCATGTTCCTTATGGTTATTTCAAACAATATTACAAAAAGGTCGCATGACCTTTTTTTGTTTTGTGTATTACTTAAATTACACGCAGGTTCGGTGTTTGTCTCCCCCGGTTCCCCGTTGCCAAGTTCATTATACAAATAACGATGAATAAAGGCAAACGTAATTATGTAACAAAGCGTAATCGGTTACAAACAAAAACAAAGCCATTATATTTTTGTGTTATAATATACAGATGAACCACCATTTAGGTAATTTTGCATGAAAACTTTTTATCAAGCTATGGAAAATATTTTCCTGACCAATAATGTTACTTATGGTTCCCGTAAGAACACTAATGGGGAAATAAAATATAATAAATTGCGCAAAACTTCCGGAGCTAAAATTTCTCATAATGCAGCGTTGATTCTTGAAAAAGAAATCAATGATATTTGCAGTAACTATGAAGTATTTGTTTCTCTTTCAGTGAGAGAAGGTAGTTATAGCATTACTATTGCCATTTTAGATGACGATTATAATGACATTATTGAAAATGGGTTTTTAGCTAATACCACGGTGAATATGGAATATCCTGAAATGAGCGTTGCAGAGGCTGCAAAGAATAATATACAACGTATTACGATCAAAAGAGCTTGCCCGGAATGTGGCGATTTCCGTAGATTTAAATTGGATAGAAGTTATTCTTGCGTTACTTGTTATGACATTCCTGATAGTGGATTGACCCTTGAGCAAATTAATGCCGATCAGGAAAGACATAATAAAAAAGTCATCAATAATAAAAAGAAATATTATGCTCAACATAAGCCAGTTATTATGTATGGCTATCGCCCATAAATTGTTGATTTCACTAAGATAACATGGTATAATGCAGCATTGCCTTCCGGAGAAAGAAAGTGATAACACACTTCGTGCGTAAAGCCCTGAACATTGAAATCAAAATCAAACTATCCAGTAAAGACGTCAGCTTTTTCTACAAAAAGCGTTTGATTTCAACAGATAAAACTACCATCAATATTGATACGGATAGTATTTCCGATGTTCACCATATGGCCGCTCATGCACTGAAACAAATTGTTTTTATTCCGTCACATTCTGACTCCCCGGAAGTATTTTCCATTCTTAAAGATATTTGTGAGGGTGTTAAAAACAAGGTGATCGACCGTGCTGAAAATGGATGGTCAACTGGTTTTTATACCGATATGGATGACATGATTTCTATCGGTTACACTATCACTGATAATCATCAAAAAACGACTTTCATTGAGGATAATGGTTGATTTAAACTTATTTCAATGGTATAATTAACACATCAACTTGAGGGCCGTGAACATGCAAACCTTACCCAACACAATGTCTGCCGAAGTGTATATCACCAGTATGGATTCTGTTGTGTGGAGCTTTGATATTGATCGTGTTCCCGGCCTTATCCGCAATGGTAGTAATAAAAAGATTCGCCGGGTTTGTGGCGTGAAATACCAATTTCCAGATGACGAGAATTACGAACAATTCATTAAAGGTTATGTCGTTATTGGTGGAACTAAGGTAGGTGTTGAGACTACCGATGGTGGTATTTCTTGGGAAGTCATGTACAATAAAAGAGAAATTTGATATGAAAAGAATGACCGTGAAGGATTGGATAGAATATCTTCAAACCCTTCCAGAAGATGCCGAAGTATATGTTGTTGACACAGAATATAATGATTGGTCAATATGTTCACGTCATGTAGAAGCAGATTTGAACAACACTGAATTGTATGAGTATCATGAATACACCAAAACCCTATATTTGGGGACAACATAAACATTGCTTGTCTTGGTTTTTTGTGGTATAATTAACACATCAACTTGGGGATAATTACCATGCTTAAAATCAAGATTAGTGCCGACTGTACATCTGGCTATTCTATCACTGATCGTATCGGTGAAGTTCGCAATTACGTTGACATTTCTAGTGCCGAAGATTTTGGCAAGGCATATCAGAAGATTCATCAAATGCTTCATGCATTCAAAATGGTTGATAAAACCTGCCCCGATAGTGGATTTGACAAGATTTTTTCCGACAAGGTAAACACCATGTTGGATAAGTTTTATCAATTCACTCAAGAAAACGAGCTTGCGGATTTTCAATTTTATACCAGTGGCGGACATGTGGGAAATACTACATGCTGGCTTGATATTTCGGTTGATAAAGTGAAGTAACGATTGATTACAAACACTTACTTGAAAAAGTAAGTGTTTTTGTTTAAAATAAACATATCAATCCGGAGAGAATACATGAATATTGACAGCCTCAAAAGTTTGAACCCAAAAGAAGTTGTCGTTGAGTTCCGAACAAACCGCATTTTTATTCTTCCTTTTTTGTGGCTTGGTATGGAAATGGATGATACTGAGTACACTGTCAGGGGAACTATCAGTGAAGAAAAGCACAAATTGACTGAGGGGTATAAAATCACCTGTGTACCGGATAGTGGTTCTTTTGCGGTCAGGAATTTCTATATGCTGGATTTTTTGAAAATGGTCGAAGATGGTAAGGCAAGGATTCTACCCAACTTCATTGATTATGGGATTGGAACATAATTTTGTAGTTGTATAACGGATTTCAGTCTGTTATAATAGCCATATCAACAAATTACCACAGGCATCTGTCATGAAATTAGTTTTGAATTATACTGGAAATGATTCCAATGGGTATGTTTCGGAAGATGGATCGGTGACGCTTCGCCGTGAAACGTGTAAGACGCCAACCGGGTTCAAGATTGATAACCTGTGGGTGTTGCGCAAAAACGGAGAATATGTTGATTATTCTCGCTATCGCAATGACATTGCTGACAAGCATAATATTACCCTGATTGGATTTGTGGGGTAATCATGAATTTTATTTGGGATATCATTCGCAAGATGTTTGCAACTAAAATTGCTTACATGTTGAAAGAAGAAAGCATTCGCTCAGTTGATGAATATAAGAAGCGTTGTGTTGATATCAAAAATGAATGCATTATGCACGAATACCCCATTGGTTCTAAAGTTATTTCAATCCCGAATGAACCATCTGAATTGATTGTTGGTGAAGTTGTTGGCTATGACATTTTACATGGTCAATTACAATTGAACTTGCGTAATGTGAAAACTGGCGAAGTGTATTTCATGTTTGATGCCCGTCCTATTCACTGGACGCCTGAATTGGAATACATTTTCGGGCAAATGGATTGGGTTGAACGCTGGAATGTTTACACCAAAGGTTCCAGTCCGTTTGATGATGAAACCCGCAAATATAAAGAAGGTTATACCCCCGGATTTACCCCACAAAAAAGACTTTATAACCCACAGTAGTTGACTCTGCTGTGGGTTTATGTTATTATTGTGTTTTGGAGGAAATATGACTACTGTTTTTTATTCTGGAATAATGGTTAGTGAAGAATCCACAAAACTGTTAAACTCGTTTGGTTCAAATCGCCTTAACCATCACACAACTATTGTGTATTCCGAAAAAATGCCGTCCGGTAAGATACACGGCCTAATGCATCGTGTAGTGGCAAAAGTTATTGATATTCGCCATTGGGCGGGTGCTGATGGTCGTGGTTATACTGTCGCTGTATTAGATTGCGAGTTGTTCCGTGATTGGAATTATTATTTCCTTGGCAAAGGTT